>Ga0207693_10000959_pt1 | contig 25870 bp, 19 predicted proteins | sample LARL81metaG_FD_184347 | JGI IMG/M metagenome (GOLD analysis project Ga0207693, IMG submission 184347) | Corn, switchgrass and miscanthus rhizosphere microbial communities from Kellogg Biological Station, Michigan, USA - LAR L8-1 metaG... | ecosystem: Host-associated > Plants > Roots >... | reverse complement strand
GCGGGCTAGGTCCGAGCCGGACGGGCGTTAGACAATTCGAACGTTCTCATGAGCAGGTAGCCGTTCCTTGATTTATCTGGCGGTGTGATCAGATGCGTTCGAGGGCGGTTTTGTAGAGGCGGCCGCGCAGGCCGCAGGGGGAATTGTGATTGCGGCCGGCGCGGCCGCCTCTACATCAGTGGGCTATTGCGGATAGACCTCGACTAAGGCGGTTCCAGTGGGTGCCGGCCCGACTCCACGGACAATTGCAGTATAATTTCCCGTGGGGAGGGAAACATAGACCGCGGGCTCGGCTGGATTAGGCGGAGCATGCCCGCTCGCCTGAATTTGCGTTTTCCGCGGACTGGTTTGCCAATTGTCGTTAGAATCAACCAGCGCCCCCTGGGCATTACGCAATTCCAGAGCTGGATCACTCAACGCATTTGTCACCCCAAATTGAGTAAGCGTCGGCCCTAACGCGCGCACGACCACGGTCTTGTCATCGGTAACAATTACTCCGCCGATCATGACATTGGCTCCCGTGCCGACATCACCTCGGGTTGAAAGATTCGCCAGGAGTGGGCCCGGCCCGCTATCCTGATCGTAGACTTCTACTAAAGCGACGCCAGTGGTGTTGCCGGAGCCGCGAACGATGGCGGTGTAATTACCGGGGGCAAGCATGGTGAGGATAGCGGATTCCTGGGAAGAGCCCGGGGCGCGTCCAGTATCGCTGATTTCCTGTTTGTTCGCTGCGGTAATCCAATTGTCATTGCTGAAAAGGAGGGCGCTGTTTTGGTTGTGCAACTCAAGCGTCGGATTCAACAGCGCATTCGTCACACCAAAGGGAATAAGCGATGGGCCAATCCCACGAACCAAAACTCGCTTCGCGCTACTGCCGCTAATAATAAATCCGCCGATGAGAACGTTGTCGCCCGTCCCGACTAGTCCGCGGGTCGAGATGTTGGCGAGGCGAGCCGGGCCTGTCATCACCGTTACCGTAAAGGTTTGGCTCACGTTGGCACCATCGAGATCAGTTGCTTTGGCCATGATGTGGGCTGTGCCCGGTTGCAGTGGGGTAACGAGAAGGTTTTTGCCGCTAATGGTTGCGGTTGCGACGGCTGGGTTGTCGCTGGAGACACTGAAAGCCAGCGGTGAAATCACCGTAATCCCAGCAATTGAAACCAAATTCGTGACTCTGATGAATCCGCCGGTGTAATTGCGCAGGGGCAATGAGTTAAAGGGCGAGCCGAGGTTAAAGATCGGCACGGCCGCGATTGCATTCACGATAGTCATGCCAACGCCCGTGACGTGGCCAAAAACGGTGAACCCGCCGTTTGTGGTGTCGAGATTAGCAGGCGGACCGCCGTTGTTCGCTAGATTGACAAACCACTGGCTCGTTGCGCTGTTCGGTTGGCCGTCGAGTTTTGCCATCGCGATGGTGCCTATTTTGTTGGAGATGCCCGGCTCATTGTGAATCGGCGAGAAAGTCGGGACTGGCGTCGGTTGCGCGTAGGGTGGCTGTGCTGGGTTGACGGTGCCGATAAATCCCCCGCCTTGCACGACGAAATTGGAAACAGAACGATGAATAAAACTCGAGGCGAGCCCATGCGTCGTCGGGTCGGTCATAAAATATCGCCCCGAATTCACGTAATTGAGAAAGTTTCCGACGGTGATTGGCTTATGTTGTCCGTCCAGCGCAATATTGAAAATGCCCGTGCTCGACGGAAGCAAAACGCTCATCTGCACTGCGTTCGACGCATCCGGATCGCTAAACACCGCCGTTAGATCAATCGAGCGGGCTGGAGCTCCTGCATATTCCGTGAATGCTGCAATCGGCGTCGTCACAACCGGGGCAACGTTTTGCGCGGAGGCCGTTGTCCAGATCGCCAGGCAAAAGGCAAGGATCAGCGTTAGATTTCTCGTCATAGGGGACGTTTTGCTTAACTCAAGATTGGGTTTAGGCAAGTCGCTCGCGGGGTAAGGGGGATCATTTATTGATCTCCAAATAGGTGCGGGCCGTGACCTTGTTTGACTTGGGGTCGATTTGTTCTACCCGCATTTGTTTTAGATACCAGCGATCTTCGATTTTCTGAGCGGAGACGACTTCGAAGCGCTTGATCAATTTTCCTGCGGAATCGTATCCCTCCATGCGCATAAGCGTGCCGCTGTCCTTATCGACCCACAGAAGAATCGAGCCGTATTGCGGATCACCGGCCGGGGGCTGCAATTGCAGCTTCCAGCAGTTGCGAGTGCGGATGAAAGCGGAGCCGGTAACGCGGGCGTTCGGCCAGTAGAGAAATTTCAGCGCCAGGTCTTCGTAAGTGATGGCGGTGCTGCGAACCGGCTCGTTCAAGCGGGTAATTTTCTCCGAGCCGGAGCGGGTGATTTCAACGAGCCGTGAATCATTCGCCCCGATCCGCAATTGCAAGGTTTCATCCGGATTATTGAAGATGTAGCGAATCAGCGGCCCATTTTGGACGAGATGGAACGGCACAACCTTCGCCTCCTGCCGCAGTTGCCCGCGCAAATCGATCTGTTGTTGCGATTGACGCAGGCGGACATTCGCCAGCAATTCATTGGCGTCGGGAAAATTTTGTCCCGAAGCTGAACCCAGCGAGAGAAAAACAGCAGCGACGAGAGTAACTTGTTTCGTTCGCCGTGCGCTTTTATTCTCGCACCGCGCCGGAACGACTGAATGGACGAGATGATTTTTCATTTAATTAACGAGCAATGGACGAATCCCGTTTTCGATTTGTTCATGCCGGCCATTAGTTATTCCGATATCTGGACGCCGTGCTTTATCATCGCAGCCATTGCTTTTCTCATCTTCGGCGGTTTTCGCGGGCGCGCATTTGTCTTTTGCACCACCTTCGCGCTTGCCCTTTCTAATGCCGCGGTCGACCCGCTCAAGCACGCCATCGAGCGACCCCGTCCGAAGCAGGTGCAGACCGTGCGCATGATCGAACTGGAGAAAACCCGCCCCAAGATTCTGAGCATTTTCAGGAAACCGATCATCCGTGTTTCTACCGAAGCCGAACGAGCCCGCTCCGGCGCTTCATTTCCATCCGGCCACACCAATAACAACACCGTGATCGCGCTTTGTTGCACGATTTTTTACCGGCGCTGGGGCAAGCTCTACTGGATTATCGCTGCAGCCGTGGCCTACTCGCGAATTTATCTCGGCGCGCATTGGCCGAGCGACGTCTTCGCCACCGTTTTCCTCGCGACCGGCGAAACCCTGCTCATTCTCGCCCTATGCGAATTGATCTGGCAAAAAATCGTTTCCCGCCGGCTGCCTGAAATCGTCGCGCGTCATCCTCGACTGATCTCTTCTGCGGCTTCATGAAAATCGAGCGTGCCGTCTGGTTTTTCATTATCGCGATCACAGTCTTGCGCCTGACCTTGCTGGGCACGACCGATCTCGAATTCGACGAGGCGCATTATTGGATGTGGGCGCAGCGACTCGCGCCTGCTTACTTCAGCAAAGGTCCCGGCGTTGCTTTTGCCATCCGCGCCAGCACCATGATTTTCGGCGACAACGAATTTGGCGTCCGCTTCTTTAGCCCGCTGCTCGGTGCCGGCACGAGCCTGCTGCTGTTTTATTTGGGGCGTCGGATGTTCAATTCCCAAACCGCGCTTTGGGCTGTGATTGGATTAAATGCCACACCGATTTTTAACATTGGATCCTTCGTAATGACGATCGATCCGCTCTCAATCTTCTTTTGGGTCGCGGCCATGTTTTCTTTCTGGCGGGTGGTCGAGACGAGTCCGAAGTTTTCGTGGTCCTGGCCGTTGACCGGTGCGCTCATTGGTCTCGGGTTTCTGTGCAAATACACAAACGTATTCGAGCTGCTCTCCGTCATCGTAATCCTTGCACTCATTCCAAAATTGCGGGTGGAGTTCCGGCGGCCGGGTTTTTATCTGATGCTGCTTATTTTCGCGGCGTGTTGTGTTCCGCCGGTGCGATGGAACCAGCAACATGCCTGGGTGACGATTGGGCATCTGAAATCACGGGGCGGAGTGGCTCAAACTCTCGGCGTTCACCCACTGGAATTCCTCAAGTTTATCGGAGAACATTTTCTTCCCTATTCGCCGTTGCTTTTTCTCGGGGTCGCCATTGCCGTGATTGCGGTTTGGAAACGCGCGCAACAGCAACCGCGTCGCCTTTTCTTAATGTGGTTCGGGCTGCCGGTCTTCGCATTTTATGCGCTGCTCTCGTTTAATAAAGCCGCGGCGCCAAATTGGGATGCGCTCGCTTTCCCCAGTTTTGCCTTACTGGCAGTCGCTTTCTGGCAGCCACATCTAGAAGCGAAACCGGCCTGGCGAGTTCTGGGCGGTTGCGCGCTCGGGCTCGGGATCATTACAAGCATACCCGCGCTCAATAGCGACATGCTTCGGAGCGTCGGCATTGAAATTATGCGTCGCGACCCGTCCGATGGATGGCGCGGCTGGAAAAGCGCCACGGTCGCTCTCGAGACCTTTCGGGTCGATTTCGAACGCGAAACGGAGGAGAAATTTTTCCTGATCGCGGACGAACGCGATCGTGCCTCCGAGATTTCGTTCTATTTGCATGAAAAACGCAGGGAAGGTCCAGGCCATCCACCCTGTTATATCGTCGAGTCGCAGGACGTGGTGAATCAATTTTCCTTCTGGCCGCGTTACGATGAATTTGTCGAGCGTTCGCCGGACGTCCCCAATCCGGACGAGCAGACCTATACCGAAGAAAGCGGGGTTAATTTGTTTCAGGGACGCAGCGCTCTTTATATTCAGGACGCCGGTCGAAAAAATGTTCCGCATAATATTCAGCGAGGATTTTCCCGGGCAGAGCGCGTCGCCAGGATCGAAGTCCATCACTCGGGACGGCTCATTCGCAGCTGGGACGTTTATCTTTGCCTGCACTATCGAACACTGCCGTTATGAGCAACGTCTCGGTGGTTGTTCCACTCTATAACGAAGAAGAGAACGTCTCGGTTTTACAGCGCGAATTGACTGAAGCGCTTGGCGGTCTCGATTACGAAATCATATTTGTCGACGACGGTTCACGCGACGAAACCGTCTCACGCATTGCCCTCGATCCACGGGTCCGGGTTTTGCGCTTTGAAAGAAACGCAGGACAAAGCGCGGCGATTTTCGCTGGTTTGCAGGCGGTGCGCAGCGAGGTCGCGGTTTTGATTGATGGCGATTTACAAAATGATCCCGCCGATATCCCGCGCTTGCTCGCGGAAATTTCGCGTGGCGCTGATCTGGTTTGCGGATATCGGGCGCAACGCAAAGACACCGTGGTCAAACGTATCACCAGCCGGGTCGCGAATTCCGTGCGCAGCCGGTTCACGCGCGACGGCGTGCGCGATACTGGTTGCACGCTGAAAGCAATGCGGCGCGGTTGCATTGCGGCGCTGGTTCCGTTCAAGGGCATGCACCGTTTCATCCCAGCGCTGGTGAAAGGTGCGGGATATCGGTTGGTTGAGATCCCGGTAAATCATCGCCCGCGGCGGTTTGGCCAGAGCAAGTACGGCTTGGGTAATCGCGCAGTCCGCGCCACGATCGATATGTTTGGTGTACGCTGGTTGCTGTCGCGCCGCCTCAATTACAAAGTGCGGGAGCTTTAATTCGACAGGATCGATTCCAAAAATGCTCATGAGCGTGACGATGATGTAGCGGCGGCCGTGTCGACCGCAGAGACGATTGTTGTGCGGCCGACACGGCTGCCCCTACATCTCCCGATTTGTTCGCCGCAGGACGAATTTGTCTGTGCCCTCGGGAGCCACCCTTCCCAGTCAGGTGGAAGAACCCTCTTTGTCACCAAATCGCGCTTGTCATCCTGAGGCCCCACGATAAGCTTCTCGCCCCACTGAGGTCTGCATGTCGCTGGCTGAACTTCTCTCTGCTGATCAGATTATCCCTGAAATGAAGGCGACCGAACGCTGGGACGCCATCGTTGAGCTGATGGATTTACTGGTGGCGCGCGGTCAAATTAAACCGGAAGATCGCGACGGAATTCTGGCCTCGCTCAAGCAGCGCGAGGAAACGATGAGCACCGGGATCGGCTTCGGCATTGCCATTCCGCATTGTTCATCGGACCGGCTGGACAAAGTGGTAGCCGCTTTTGGCCGCTCCAGCACCGGAATCGAGTTCGATGCGCTCGATAACGCGCCAGTAAAATTCGTTGTCCTTTTTATTGTTCCCAAAAATCAGTTTCAGACCCATCTCCGCACGCTCGCCTCCATCGCAAAATTCTTGAACGATCGCAGCGTGCGCGATCAGCTCGCCAACGCCACTTCGGCGGACGAAATTATTTCAATTTTCCGCGCCCGAGCCCAGGCAACGGCGTAAGTCCGAGCCGGACTGGCGGTAAGCGCGCGCTTGGCACGCAATTTTTTCTTTCCTGTTTTCTGTTCTGTAGTGGCGGCCGCAAAGACGAAAACGTTATGCGGCCGACACGGCCGCCACTACAAGCGAGCGACTTGGAAGTCGCTCCTCCCAGTCTACACTCCAGACGCGATGGAGACATTTCAGGCGCAACTTACGCGGAAGCTTTCGGATGCACTTTCGTCCGCGGGGTTGCCATTCGCCGGGGAAGTTACGCCTGCGACCGATCCGCGTTTCGGCGACTACCAAAGCAACGCCGCGATGGTGCTCGCGAAACAGTGCGGCGAGAATCCGCGCAAAATAGGGGAGAACGTCATTAGCAAACTCGACGTCGCGGAAATTTCCGAGCCGCCAAGTTTCGCCGGCGCCGGTTTCATCAACTTTACCCTGAAGCGAGCAGCGGTTGAGGAGAAAATCGCGGAGCTGCTCGGTGACGAGCGACTCGGTGTGGCGACGGATTCGTCACCAAAAAAAATCGTGGTCGATTTCGGCTCGCCCAATGTGGCCAAGCCGATGCACGTCGGTCACATCCGCAGCACCTTTTTAGGCGATGCCCTGGCGCGGACCGCGGAGTTCCTCGGGCACGACGTTATTCGCGATAATCATATCGGCGATTGGGGAACCCAGTTCGGGATGGTGATCTGGGGTTGGAAAAATCTGCTCGATCTGGAGTCACTGAAACGTGATCCAATTGCCGAGCTGGTTCGGATTTACAAAGAGACAAACGAGCGCGGAACCAAGGATGAAACGGTGCGGGAGGCGGTGCGCGCCGAGCTCGTAAAGTTGCAGGCCGGCGATCCGGAAAATTTCGCGATCTGGAAACAATGTGTCGACCTTTCGCTGCAGGAATTTTCAAAAGCATACGAGTTACTCGACGTCCATTACGACATTGTCCGCGGCGAAAGTTTTTATAACGACCGGCTGGCGGGCGTGGTTGATCGGTTGCTCAAAGAAGGACTGGCGGAGATCAGCGAAGACGCGGTCTGCGTTTTCTTTCGCGACATTCCTGAACTGGCGGACAAGCCCGCGATCATTCGCAAGCGCGACGGCGGATTCAATTACGCGACCAGCGACGTTGCGACAGTTGATTATCGAATCAATGAACTGAAGCGCGACACTCTTTGGTACGTTGTCGGCGCGCCACAAACGCTGCACTTCAAACAGATTTTCGAGATTGCACGACGCGAAGGGGACAAGGCCGATTTCCGCCACATTCCGTTTGGCAACGTTCTCGGTGAAAACCGAAAGCTGATGAAGACGCGTTCGGGCGAAAATGTTGCACTGCGCGATTTGCTGGAGGAAGCGATCGCGCGGGCGGAGAAAATCATCGCCGAAAAAAATCCGGAGCTGAGTGAGCCGGAACGAAAAGAGATCGCGAAAATCATCGGCATTGGCGCGGTCAAGTACGCCGATCTCTCACAATATCGGATGACCGATTACGTTTTTTCCTGGGACAAAATGTTGGCGCTACATGGAAACACTGCGCCTTACTTGCAGAACGCTTACGTCAGGATCCGCTCGATTTTCCGCAAAGCAGATCCGAGCTCGCCACAGCGAGTCTTCGACCGATCTGGCGGCTCAGGGCAACGGAGCGCCGTGACCTTGGCGGAGCCGACGGAACTGGGTTTGGCAAAACGCCTGTGTCAGTTCGCAGAGGTCGTGCCGCAAGTGCTGAACGATTTCCGGCCCAACATTCTGGCGAATTATTTGTTCGAGCTGGCGAACAGCTTTCATGCTTTTTACGAGGCGTGTCCGGTTCTGAAAGCGGAGGAACCAGCGCGTTCATCGCGACTGGCGTTGTGCGATTTGACCGGACGGGTACTACAACGCGGGCTGAAATTGCTCGGGATCGAGGTGCCAGAAAGGATGTAGCACATTGTGATTCCGAGCGTAGTCGAGGAATCTCTCGCTATCCGGAGCAGCCGAGCGACTCACACAAATAGTTAGAGAGGTCTCGACTGCGCTCGACATGACAGAAAAGTAGAAAAAGCGCGCGATTGCAAAGGACATGATGTTGGGCGAGCGAAAATAGTCCCTCGCTTCTCTGAGCGAGCAGCGGAAGTCTTTCGCTGCCGTTCAGGATGACGGGGACATTGTGAAAGCCGAGCATCCCAAAATTCCAATCGCGACCTACCGCTTGCAGTTCAACAAGAACTTCACCTTCCGGCAGGCGCGCGAAATTGTGCCTTATCTTGATCAGCTCGGGATCAGTCATGCCTACGCATCGCCCTATTTCCAGGCCGGCGCCGAGAGCATGCACGGGTACGACATCACCGATCACAACAAGCTCAATGCCGCAATGGGGTCGCGTGAAGATTATGACGCCTGGATCGCGGAACTGCATTCCCATGGCATGGGGCAGATCGTGGATTTCGTCCCCAACCACATGGGCATTAACGATCCGCAAAATGTCTGGTGGCAGGATGTGCTCGAAAATGGTCCGAGCTCACTTTACGCGCCCTATTTCGACATTGATTGGCGCCCGCTCAAAACCGATCTGCACGACAAAGTCCTGCTCCCGATTCTCGGCGATCAATACGGTCGCGTTCTCGAACGTGGCGAGTTGCATGTGCGCTTCGATGCCGGGTCATTCTCCCTGAATTATTTCGATCACGTTTTTCCAATCGCGCCTGGGACCTACCGCTACATTCTGGAGCTCGCGCTGGAAAATCTGGCCGAGCTCCGCGACGAAGATTTCTACGCAGAATTTCAGAGCATCCTTACGGCGCTCGAATATTTGCCGCGTCGGACCGAGACCGATCCCGAACGCATCAAGGAGCGGGCGCGGGAAAAGGAGATTATCAAGAAACGTTTGGAACGTCGATGTGCGGAAGCGCCACCGGTCCTGCGCGCAATTGAAAAGGCAGTCGAGACCATTAACGGCCACCTTGGCAACCCGCGCAGTTTCGACCGGCTCGACGAATTATTGAACGCGCAATCTTATCGGCTCGCGTTCTGGCGCGTCGCGGCGGAGGAGATTAATTACCGGCGGTTTTTTGACGTTAACGATCTCGCAGCCATCCGCTTGGAATTGCCGGAAGTTTTCGACGCCACACACAAACTTCTTTTTGAACTTGTCGCCGGCGGTGCCGTCAGCGGATTGCGGATCGATCATCCCGACGGGCTTTATCGGCCGCTCGAATATTTCGAGAAACTGCAACTGCGCTGTGCCAAAGCCTTGCGCATTCCGTTGCCGATAGACGGGCGAGCGATTTATCTCATCGTCGAGAAAATTCTGAGTGGCGACGAACAGTTGCCGAAAAACTGGCCGGTCCACGGTACTACCGGCTACGATTTTGCCAACCAAGTCGCGGGCGTGCTAGTCGATCATAACGCCGAAGGCGCGATCACGAAAGTCTTCAAGCGCTTTATTGGTCACTCGCTGCACTTCGATCACCTCGTTTACGCGAAGAAGCGGCTGGTTATGCGGATTTCGCTGGCCAACGAAGTCAACGTTCTTGGCAACATGGTCGATCGGTTATCGGAACAGAATCGCTGGTTTCGCGATTACACTTTGGAAGCGCTGGCCCGGGCAGTGCGCGAGACAATTGCCTGTTTCCCAGTTTATCGCACTTATCTGGAGCCGGGCAAACCGGTGAGCCCGGAGGATCGCGCCGTGATCGAGCGTGCGGTGGCGGCGGCAAAGCGTCGCAATCCCGCGATCGAGGAATCGGTCTTTAACTTTTTGCGCGATCTTTTGCTCTTTCGTTTTCCGGAGAACGTCGATGAGGAGCAACGCGCCGCGCATGCGCAATTCGTGCTCAAGTTTCAACAATTCACCGGCCCGATCATGGCCAAGGGAGTCGAAGACACGGTGTTTTACATTTATAACCGACTAGCCGGGCTAAACGAAGTCGGAGGCGAACCACATTTCTTTGGGCTGAGCGTTGAGGCGTTTCACCAACGCAATCTGCGGCGGCAGCGCGATTGGCCGAACAGTCTGGTCGCGACTTCGACGCACGACACCAAACGCAGCGAAGACGTGCGTGCGCGGATGCTCGCGATCTCGGAGATTCCGCAGTTGTGGGGGCGGTCGCTGCAAAAGTGGCGCACAGCGAACCGCCGCTTCAAAAAGCAAATCGACGAAGCAGAGGCGCCCGATGCCGACGAGGAATATTTGTTGTATCAAACCCTGCTCGGGGCCTGGCCAATCAATGTTGATGGAGTGCCAGCGGCATCGGTTAGCACAGAATTCGTTGGCCGGATCCAGGGTTACATGGCCAAGGCGCTGAAGGAAGCGAAGCTGAACACGAGCTGGATTCAGCCCAACGAGGACTGGGATAACGCCATGGGGGATTTCGTGGCCGGGATTTTGGAGAAAAGCCCGCGCAATAAATTCCTGCCAGCGTTTTTGCCGGTGGCAGAAGAAATCGCCCGACTCGGAGCGATCAATTCGCTCGCGCAGATTACGATCAAATTTACGGCGCCAGGCGTGCCGGATGTTTATCAAGGAACCGAGCTTTGGGACGACAGCCTGGTTGATCCGGATAATCGGCGCCCGGTCGATTATGCACGACGGCGCAAGATGCTGAAACAGGTCGAGCATGTGCCCCCAAGCGATCTGATGCGATGCTGGGCCAACGGTCGGATTAAGTTGCGTTTAACCCACCGGCTCTTGCATTTGCGGCGCGACAACGCGGAGCTGTTTCGTGAGGGAACTTATGAGGCGATCAATTTTGGCGGCGCATTCGCCGACTGCGCGATCGGTTTTGTGAGGCGTCACCAAGACCGTGCAATCGTCGTGATGGTGCCGCGGTTATCATCGCGCGTCGGGTTCCCGCCAGTCGGCGAATCCTGGCAGGATACGCATGCTAATCTGGCATCTGGCCCGTCTGGTTTGCGCGATGTTTTTAGCGATCGCGAAGTTCGCGCTGAAAATTCACAGCTGAAACTATCGGAGGCAATGTCGCAGCTTCCCTTTGCGGTGTTCACGAATTCCTAGGCGCATCGCGCCATGTCCGGAAGAGAATTCGTCGATCGTGCGGGCCGACAAACTACGGCCCCGGCAATTCCACCGGCGCTTGATGGCCGCGGGTAAACGCATTCAGCAATCCGCCGACCCATTCAGAAAAACTTCGGAGGTTCGCCACCAAATCTTCACCGAAACTGGCAAAAGTGATTTGCGGCGATGCAATCACAAGCAGGACGCTCAAAAGCACAAGATTCATCAGATAAATGAAAACGAGCGAAAAAAACGTTCCGTGATCGCTCAGATCCGTCTGGTTTTTCGGAATCATCCAGCAGGTGAAGGTAAGATGGAACGCCCAGGTAATACCGAGAACGGCATAGAGGAGCTGGCCGTATGGCGCGACATCGACGAATAAACTGGCGATCCCATAGACCAGAATCGCGAGCACGCTGTAGAGCGGAAAAAAATACGGGGCGAGCGCGATCAGAAAATTTGTCCGGTTGGTTACGATATGGCCGCCGTCGCCGCTGACCCGAAATTTACTGACGCGTCCGCCCATTAGCCAAACCCACAGCACATGAGTCACCTCGTGGCCGAAGACGTAGACGATGACCGGCCGCGGCAAACCAAGGAACGCGATCAGCCAAAGTATGACACCAAGCGAAAAGAACCAAAATTCCGCGCCCGCCCACAAGCGCTGATGAATCGTTGCTCGGGTGAAAGCGGTGAAAAATGTCTGGGTCAGAATCGCGCACCATGGCAAGAGAAAGATCGCGACGATGTTTTTGACCCAGCGCGTCGGGACCGTTAACGGCATTAGGTGGTCCGGCGCGCGCCGTGTCGTCGGCACGACATAGCGCACGATTTTTACTCGTGGCGGCTTGCGACGATGACGCGGAGAAGGTGACCGGCGATACGGCATAAAATCATTGTGTCATGTCGAATGCAGTCGAGACACTTCAAAATATTTTTAACCGCGGATTGCACGGATAATCCGCTAAACACGCCAAGGGACAAGCGAATCAGTTTCCACTTGAAGATCGAGCATGAGCATGAGTAGGAGTTTGCGCGGAGCGCAAATTATCCGCGGTCTATCTCTGCTTTTTTGCGTCTTTTAGCGCGTGCCGCGCCCTAGCCTCGGCGAAGGCGGGTATTTGGCGGATAACCCGCTTCTACGCGCGGCCCATGTAGGCGCCGGTGCGGGTGTCGATCTTGATGGTTTCGCCTTCTTTGATGAAGAGAGGGACGTTGATCGTCTTGCCGGTCTCGAGTTTTGCCGGTTTAGTTACGTTACTGGCGGTATCACCGCGGACACCCTCGGCTGACTCGATCACTTTCAAACTGACCGAGGCCGGAAGTTCCACCTGCACGGCTTTGCCTTCGGCGTAGAGGACTTGCACCGGCAGATTTTCCACCAGGAAATCCTTGGCATCGCCGAGCAGGTTTTCCTGTAGCGTCACGGTCTCGTACGTCTCCGGATCCATGAAATGATAACCGTTGTGGTCCTTGTAGCTGAATTCCAGGGTGGAGCGGTTGATATCGACAAGCTCGACCTTGTCGGTGGAACCGAAACGGACATCGGCGCTTTTGCCGGTATTGATGTAGCGAATGATGGCCTGGACAAAGGCGCGCAAATTTCCCGGGGTGCGATGATGCACTTCCAGGACAATGGCAGTGTTGCCATTGTATTTAATCGCCATTCCTTTTCGGAGATCGTTTGCCGCGGCCATTTTTGGGAAGAAGTGAGAAGTGCCTGGTGACAGGTGGTAAGAAAAGAGGCGGATTGTGCCACGGGGAACTAGCTTGCGCAACTATCCGCGGTCTGAAGCGTTCCTGCTCGTGCTCATGATCGAATAGGCACCCCCAAACATGGTTATGAGCATAAGTGAGAGCTGGGAGGTTCATTACAACAGCTTCAATCGCGTCAAATCTTGTGAATCCACGATGCCGACGGGGGCATTGTTGTCGTCAACCACGACGAGATCGTCGATGCGATGGCTCTCAAGAAGATTGAGAACTTCGACCGCGAGTTTGTCTTTGTGCACGCTTACCGGATTCAATGTCATCAGATCCGCCACCAAGCGCTCGCCCACTTTCGGATCTTTTTGAAAATGCCGGGCGAAATCGCCGTGGGTAAAAATTCCGAGCAATTTCCCATCGGTATCGGCGATGACGGCGGCGCCGGCGCGCACTGCGGTCATGTTTTTCAAGACGTCGCGAATCCTGGTATCGGACGCTACCAGCGCCAACGCCTCGCGTGGCCGCATGATCTGATGCACGCGCATCAGCAAACTGCGGCCGATCATTCCGGCCGGATGAAATTTGGCAAAATCTTCCTTTTGAAATCCGCGCGCCTCGAGCAGCACCATCGCGAGCGCATCACCCAGCGCCAACATAACCGTCGTGCTTGAAGTTGGCGCAAGATTCAACGGACACGCTTCCTGTTCGATGTTTACGTCGAGGAAGACGTGCGCGTTTTTTGCCAGCGTAGAATCGGCATCGCCGCAAATCGCAATGATCTTCACCTGAAATCGCGCGATCGCCGGCAAAATCCGCAGCAGCTCTTCCGTCTCACCGCTTGCGCTCAGGGCCAGAACGGCGTCGCCGTCCGCCACCATTCCGAGGTCGCCGTGCAACGCGTTGAGCGAATCAAGTACGACCGCGGGCGAACCGGTGCTGGTAAGGGTCGCGGCGATTTTGCTGCCGATGTGACCGGATTTCCCCACCCCGAGCACGACAATTTTTCCGCGCGCGTCGGCTGTCGCCTTCAGGAGCTCGATGGCGTCGGCGAAACTCTTACCCAAACGCTGGCGCAAACGCTGTAGTTCGAAAATCTCGATTTCGAGCACACGTGCGGCCTTTTCAAGATAGTCCATCGGAGTATAATTGAGCCGGAGCACCAAACCGGGCAAGACAGTTCCATTAGAGGAGGGAAATATGAAAAAGTTATTCGCAATTGTGGTAACGACGTTGATTTCCAGCGCCGCCTTCGCTCAGACCTACACCGCGCCGGTTATTGCGCGCAAAGCGCCGGGGCCGCCGAAACCGGCGCCGCCGCTACCTGCGATCGCGCCCAGCGGAGTCGTTCCGCGTGCTGTTCGTGGAGGTAATCCGCTGCAAATGTTGAACCCGGCTGCACCCGCGCGGTACGGAACGGCGCAGCAGAGTGTGGCGCTCAAGCCGGAAGAACCAGGGAACAGGAACGGCAAGCCGGAAGACCCGGCGAAATGGAACGGTATTAAGCTGTTCGAATTTTATTTTTGAACCGGACTTCGGACGTCCCGGTAGTCGCGTCCTATTGTGCGACCTTTCTGAAACCGGAGATGCTGCACATCTACCGGCAAATCACGTCGCTCAGGCGGGTCCGGCCGGTGGTGGTTGCGCAGAAACGAGAAAATGAAGAGCGTTTTCCGTTTCAAGATATTCGGGTGGTGAAAAAGCCGGCCTGGCATTTTCTGCGGCGCATTTGGTTCAAACAAATTGTTGATCGGCCGTGGCAAATTTCCGGTGATGAAGTTACTGAAATTGAGCGCGCGTTCACTGAAAGCGACGCACAGTTACTGCACATTTATTTTGGACACATCGCTGTTCTGTTGCGGCCGCTGATTCGTCATTGGCCAAAACCCTCGCTGGTTTCGTTTCATGGCGCAGATGTCTTGGTCGACATGCAAAAACCCGCTTATCGGCGCGGGACCGAGGAAATGTTATCCCTGGTGCGACGGATTCTAGTTCGATCGGAATCCTTGCGGCAGGCGGTAATCGATCTCGGATGCGCGCCAGAGAAAATCGAAATTCAGCGTACTGGAATTCCGCTGAATCAATTTCCATTTAGGGAACGGAGCGTCCCCGACAACGGCGAGTGGCGATTGCTGCAAGCCGGCCGGCTGATCGAGAAGAAGGGGTTGAAGACGGCGTTGCGAGTGTTTGCAAAATTTCGAAAGGAATTTCCGTCCGCGAGACTCACTATCGCGGGTGAAGGATCGCAACTTGGCGAATTGCAATCGCTCGCGCGCGAGCTGCAGATCGCGTCGTCAGTCGATTTCACCGGTTTCGTTTCGCAGGAGAAATTGCGCGAGCTTTTCTATTCTTCGCATCTTTTTCTGCATCCGAGCGAGACGGGCCCTGACGGAAACCAAGAAGGCGTACCGAATTCGATGTTGGAAGCGATGTCGACCGGGCTGCCGGTTTTCGCGACGCGGCACGGTGGAATTCCAGAAGCCGTTGAACACAACATCGGCGGTATTCTCGTAGAAGAACGTGACTACGAATCGCTGGCCGACGCCCTGATCGATTGCGCGAAGGATTCCGCTCGCCTGGCCGCGATGCGTCGCGCTGCATCGGAGAGCGTCGCGAGAAGTTTCAGTCAGGTCGAACAGACCCGTCGGCTCGAGGACATTTATTTGCGTGAGATTGCGTCCGTGACCACGTCATCCCGAGCGTAGTTGAGGATCCCGCGAAGTTACCTTAAAGCTTTCGCAAGCGGGATCCCTCGGCTTGCGCTCGGGATGACCCTGTTGCAGCCACAGGACCTTCTCGTTCCCAAACCCCAGCAAAGAAACGTGCGAGACCGGCCCGGCCAACAGCAAAGGAGAGTTTTTCCTTGGCAATCTTCGTCGCACCCTCAGCAACTTCTTGTCGCTGATCTTCATTAGTTAGTAGCCGCTGCGCGATTTCGATTAACTCGTCGACACTCCTTTTTTCGCCGCAGGTTTTCGGGAACGCGATCCGCTCAATCGCGCCATCGCCACCGACGCAGACAGAACGACACAAAAGAGAATCGCCGGCGACCTGGCCTGGGACGCGGCTGCGATCGAGCTGGAAGACAATTTTGTGACGCGCTACCTCGCCCAGATAGGCGCGATATTCCATGCGCTTTTCGTGAACGCGAATTTTACGGAAGCCGATTTCAGCAATGAGTTTGGCTGCGCGCCGGTGGTCGGAATTAAAAACTGTGACCGGTTCCTTCGTTTCGTCGCTCAATTTTTTTGCAGCGAGAAGCGCCGCAAAGTGATGCCGAGTGGAAACGGTAAGCTCGCGCGTGCCGACGAATATTCCGGAACGATGCTCCATCGCCCAGTTCCAATTTTCATCTTCAATCGGGTAAGGCGTTGGGATGAAGTCAACGCCGTCGGGGCGGAATGAACGAAATAATTCGGCAGCTTCCGGAGCGCTCGCGATGCAGCCATCGGCTTCGCGCACAATTTTAACGAACCGAGCGAAACGCGCCGGATCGCTCAGCTGCTGTGCAATCTGGTGTGCACCGGTCTCTTTCAGCGCGACAACAGTTTTTCGTTTCGATTTTTTCAATTCTGCGAGGGCTCTTTCGCTGGCGCGGAAATCGCCGCGCAAAAGCAATAGCACCGGCCAGTTACTCGCGATTGCGCGCTTGGTGTCGCGAAAGACTGCTCCGTGGGTACACGCCGCATACGCGTGAAAGTTGACCGGCGGATGTTCATTGGCCTGTGGCGCACGATTTTCAGCAAAATGCTGCTCGTGATCGCGTCCGCCGGGGTTCAAGACCGCAAGCCGAAAATTTCCCGCGTCCGCAGGCGCTATCTTAGGGTCGTGCGTCATGAAAAGAAGATCTCACACAACGAACGCAAAGGGCACGAAGAGTCTGAACCGGACTAGCGGATCTTCTTGGTGTCCTTTGTGAACTTTGTGTGAGTAAACCTCATGTCTAATTACTTTCGTCTTGGTCGACCGGCTCCGCGCGGCGAACTTCGGGCTCCGATGCTTGTGGAGTTGGTCGAACGACGGGAATGGCGCGGCGAATTTCCACGGGCGACCCCGTCGGTTTGATCGCTTTTATTACAGTCTCTGACGGAACAGGCGAAGAGGTTGGTTCGCTCGTCTCTCCTTCGCTGGGTTGCACCGGTATCGCTTTCAATACCGGTTTTGTCGGATCGGGCATTTCCTCGGACGTCCCCTCTTTTTCCGCTTCCGGTGAGGGCGAAGGCGTGGGTTTCGGATCCACCATCGCATGCACTGAATTGTATGGATCGCGTGCCGCCAGCAGGGTCGGTTCTTTTGGCATAATCGGTTTCACGGCGCTGGTGTCCACCGCAAGGGCCGCTCGCGGAAATTCCGATATCGGTAAGTCGCTTGTCAGCGAAGCATGCATTTCTCCATGAATGTTGCATGTCTCCGTTGGTTTTTGCGCGGATGTCGCGAGCTCGAGGTAAGTCGTTTTCTCGTCCATCTCGCCGTTGGCCATTTTGATTTTCTCAATGCATTTATCGGTGGCGAGCAAACCGGATTTCGCGCAAATGTTCACTCGTTCCAATCCGCGCGGCTCTGGAATTTCCTTCGGTGGATAATGCGCCTCCGAAGCGTTCATCACATCTACCCAGACCGGCAACGCGATGTCGTGTCCGAACGCGCCGCGAAAAATCTGCTGCGGCTTGTCGAACCCAGCCCAAACCGCGCAGGTAATCGCGCTGTCATATCCGGCGAAAAGCACATCGGTGAAATCGTAAGCGGTCCCAGTTTTTCCGGCCGCTTCCATTTTCTTTAAACCAAAGTTGGCGCGTGCGTCCTTGCCGGTGCCACGTTCGAGCGCATCGACCAGGCACGAATGCACTTCGTAGGCAATCTCGGGTCTTATCACGTTCTGTTTGCCGTAATCACTTTGCGCGTGCCAGACCGTGCCGTCCTTTTCTTCGATCCGTTCCAAAACGTGCGGCAGCTTTGGTCGCCAACCGCCGTTCGGGAACATGGTGTAGGCCAGTGCGAGCTCGGACAAAGTAACTTCACTGCTCCCGAGAAATGTCGCCGGATACGGTCGCAGCGGAGATTTGACTCCAGTTTTGCGGCAGAGATCGATCACGCTCTCAACGCCCGGATTCATCCCGAGCCGAATGGTGGCGCCGTTTTTCGATTTCGAGAGTGCCTCGCGGGCGGTGATCGGCCCTTCGTAGCGATTCTCCGCGGTTTCCGGTCCCCATTCGCCGAGAATTCCGGTCGTGCCGCCGATCATAACCGCGCGATTATCGAGCGCGGAATCGTCCACCACGGAGCCGGGAAACATTCCCTTCTCGAATCCGGCGGCGAAAACGAATGGCGTCATCGCGGTTCCCGCCGGCCGGCGCGCCTGCAATGCACGATCGTATTGGTTGTGCTCGAAATCGCGACCGCCCACCAGCGCAAGCATGCCGCCGGTCGCGTTGTCCAACACGATCACTGCCCCCTGCAAATAATCGGGTGCCGGCGGTGGACTTGCTCCGGGCCGCGTCTTGCGAAAATTCGCGGTGTATTCAGCGTAAGTTTGATGCCGGTAATTTGGATGCTTTTCTACCTGATCGAGATGGGATCGCAGTGATTCCTCGGCCGCTTTTTGCAAACCGGAATCGATGGTGGTGTAAATGCGAAACCCTTCGTTCATCGCGCGATCCCATCCCACCGCCTCAATCACCTTCTGCCGGATGTAATCGACCGCGTAGGTTTGTCCCTGCGCGTTCTGTCGATTGCCAATGACGACATCTTGTGATTGGGCCTCGGCGCAACGCTGGCGATCGATGAATCCGAGATCGCGCATCCGGGCGAGGGCAACATTGCGCGATTCGCGCGCTGCGGCCCGGTCAGACCAGGGTGAAAGTCGATTCGGACTTCGGATGACGCCCGCGAGTGTCGCGCATTCCACCAGCGACATCTCGCGCGCCGGTTTGTCGAAATAACCACGCGCGGCTGCCTCCGCGCCATAGAGCCCACCCCCGAAATAGATTCGGTTCAGATACAGCTCCATGATTTTCTGTTTGTCGTAATTCTGCTCGATGCGTTCGGCGAGGTAGATTTCGAGAAGTTTCCGGCGATAAGTTTTTTCCTTGAGCGCAAAACTGTTGCGCGCCAGTTGCTGGGTGATCGTGCTTGCGCCCTGTCGCACGTGGCCGGCGACAAAATTTTTGAACGCGGCTCGGACAATACCGGAAGGATCGTAACCGCTGTGTTGATAGAATTTGTTGTCTTCCATCGCGACCACCGCGTCCACGAGATAGCGCGGCAGTTGATCGTAGGGAATGGTTTCGCGGTTCTCGACATAGATCTGGCCGAAAATTTTTCCGTTTCGATCGAGGATCAGGCTGGCCGATTCCATCTGTTCAAGCTTGCTCAAATCGTAAGTGGCGGCTTCGCGTTTTAGCTGTGAGGAGACCAGACCGAAGTAGATCGCGCCGAAAATACTCAGGAGCAGAACAATCAGCGCCACCGGCAGGTAAAATTGTGGTCGCGCATACCACCGGCGGCGGGAACGGTAGCGGAAGGTCGGAATTAAAAAGGAAACAGGCATGCCGGGACGAGAAAAACTGGAATAGACTTGGAGGGAAAGCTTAGGCGCAATTCACCGGAAAATCCAAAGGCCAAAGCAATTCATGGAAGATCCTGAGCTACTTCAATTTATTCGTGGCGAGATCGAACGGGATGGGCCAATCCCGTTCGCCCGCTTCATGGAGTTGGCGCTTTATCATCCTGAGCATGGTTATTATGCCAGCGGGCGCGCGAGCATCGGACGGCGCGGTGATTTTTTTACCAACGTCAGTGTTGGGCCGTTGTTTGGGAAATTGCTGGCCGCGCAGTTTGCCGAGATTTGGGAGAAGCTGGGACGGCCGGACGACTTCACCATCGTGGAACAAGGGGCGCACGATGGCGTCTTTGCGGTCGATGTGCTGAACGCGCTGCGCCAGTCTGCCGGTAAATGTTTCGACGCCACCTCCTACGTGATATTAGAGCCGTTTCTGATTTGGCGGGAACGACAGCAAAAACATCTGCACGAATTCGGAGGTAAAATTTCCTGGCTGGAATCGATTGACCAACTAGCGCCGTTTGCCGGCGTTCATTTTTCCAATGAGCTGTTCGATTCCCTGCCGGTTCACCTAATCGTTTCCGGTGGCGTCGCGAAGGGTGCGACGGATTGGAAGGAGAAATTCGTTGCCGTCGCAGGTAACGATTTTGTATTCACGACCGCGAACATCAGTCGTTCTGAGTTGCGACTCGATCAACTTGGATTTTTCCCGGCCGGTTTCGGAACGGAAGTGAGCGTGGCGGCTCCGAAACTAATGCGCGAGATCGCCTTGAAACTCTCACGCGGCGTGATTCTAACGATCGACTACGGTTTTGTTCGCACAGTGTTCTACTCTCTTGATCGCAGCGACGGCTCGCTCCAAGTCAGGGCGAAACAGAAAAAGCTGTCGTCCTCTTTTGAGCAGATCGGCCTGGCTGATATTTCTGCGCATGTGGAGTGGACAGGTCTGGCCGAGGCGGCCCTATCTTCCGGAGCAAAACCGATCGGCTTCACCGATCAACATCATTTCCTCACAGGAATCATTTCGAAATTTTTTCCAAAAGTAGAATTCGACGCTTCGGAAAAGCGCGCCCTCCAGACCTTGTTACATCCAGAAATGCTCGGTCGGAATTTTCAAATCCTCGCCGTGGGCAAAAATTTTGCCGAGAAGCTGAGTGGTTTTCAATTTGGGCGCGATCCCGCCACGGAGCTTGGAATTTAACTCTGTTAAGATTTCGTTCTTCCGCAGATTTACACAGATTAGTTTTCTGAGCTTCCAGCAATCTGCGAAAATCTGCGCAATCTGCGGATTTAAAACTTCGGTTGCGGCGGAACTGCACTGGGCGATCCGTGGTTTTGATCACTACGGCACGGCGACGGCATCGATTTGGACAGGGGATTCGCCGTGAACCTTTGCGACGCCCGTGATTCGAGCCGACGCTTCTTCATCGCGTTCTTCAGATTCGGTTTTCGCCTTCGCCACTTTCTTTTGCGTGACCCCTAACGGGGCAATGTAATTCCCTTCAAATACGAGCGACTTCTTGAGACTGGTGTTGTAGCCAGTGGCACGGAAGTAGTACTCGGCATTAGCCGACTGCGCCTTCTCATCAAAGGCTCGAGCCCCCTGCGAAAAAGGCGCGTTCTTTTTCTGATTGTAGATGCTGCGGGCGTCGTTCTGCGCCAAAGGTTCGAGCTTGCCGAAGTAGGTCGAACCATCGGCATCTACGAGCCGGATTTCGTGATCGCTTTGTTCCACCTGAAACTCGTTCAAAATATTGGCCGTCTGCTTGAGTTTGCTGCGAAACGCCTGGTTGGCAGCATCCTTTGAAAATTGCTGGCGAAAATTCGTCACCTGTCGACTCTGTGCGAGCGAGGCAGCTGCTGGCGTCGCGGGCTTCGCTTCTTTCGCGGCCAACGATTTGTCGGCAAGCAATGGTTGATCGGTCTTGTTTGCTCCTGCGACAAGTCCGTCGGTCATCGGCGCAGTATTGGGCGCGGTCGTAGCCTCGGGAACACGTCCCAACGCGTCGGCGTCTTTGGTTGCTTCAGCGGGTCGTGAGGCGGCGGCGTTGTTATCGGCGAAAGTTGGCGTCGCAGGACCTGCCGCAGCCGCTGCACCTTGCTCGAAGACTTTCTCCGGTGGCGGGGCTTCCCTGGCCGGTTCCCGCATCGCCAATTTCATCGTTTCACCGCTACTGGTTTGATGTTCGTGCCACCACCACAGAGTTGAAATGCTAGCGAGAATTAGAGCGAAAGCGGTAGTAAACGCCAGGCGCGGCCACAGAATTCGAAACCAATGCTGCGATCGTGGCGAGTCGTCCTCTCGTGCGACGCGCGCAATTTCGTGGTGCAGCTGCGCCCGCATCGGGCTCGGCATCTTTGGATCAGCACCGAACTGTTCCCGCCGCGCTTTAGCGGTTGCCTCCAGCAGCTGTTCAATCGGTTTCTTTGGGTCGAGCGACATGACTTCTTAAGTTAGACGGCAAATGAATGTTCCGGTGGAAAGATTTTTTTCGCGATCACACTGAGCCGATCGAGACACTTGCTCAGACGCGAACTCACCGTTTTGGGATTTAGTTGCAGCTCATCAGCAATTTCGGCGTAACTCAGGTCGCCATAATAACGCAGCTCAATGATTTCACGACAGTCGTCGTCCAGTTGATCGAGGCTTTGCCGGACGAGGCGAGAGGTCTCCGCATTGGCCAGCAAGGCGTCGGGGCCGGGTCCCCGCGAGGGCAACTCGATTTGTTCACGTTCGTCCGCGCCGTCGAGCGAGAAATGGACGAAGCTACCGCCGCGTTTCTCAGCGCGACTTTTCCCGCGGAAATCCATCGCCTTGTTCGCGGCGATGCGGAGCAGCCAGGTTTGAAACGAACTCTTTCTCTGAAATGAGCCGAGGTTGCGCACCACGGCGAGAAATGTCTCCTGACAAATCTCTTCTGTGTCTTCATGGCAGAAATCGGCTGATAACTGGAATACGAAGCGCGCCGCAACGGGATAATATTTATCGAACAAGGCATCCCAGGCGTCGGCGTCGCCCTCGCGACAGCGTTCGATTAAATCCGCATCGACCTTTCCTGGATTGGAGACCGGGGCTCGATGATCGCTCATTTAAGGGAAAACGATTCTACGTTGTTTCGGGCGGGTTGCATTCCTTTAATACCATTCCCTGTGCCAGACGTGGGAGGTTGGGACGGGTATCTGCGGCCTGTAGCGAACGTCCAAAGAGAAGCAGAGTTTCGGAACCAAAGTGTGAAGTACGCGGCGGTCTCTGACCGCCGTTTTTTTGGTCGGCAGGTCCGAGCCGGGACTGGCGCTACAGAAACAGCCGCTCCTTGAGAAAAAAGCGGGAGCATTTTGGCGGGGTTGCCGACTAACAGGGCAATGAAAAGGTCGGCTTTGATTTTCGCAGCCTGTTTGTTCGGCGCGATTTTTCACGTACGGGCGGATGGTTTCATCGTCGTCGAGCGCCCATTCTTAATCCCCCCTGGTCATTTCCCATTTGCGCCGCTCGAGGTGTCCAGTCATCACGTCGACGTCAAGATCGATGGTCAGGTAGCGGTCACTTCGATTGACCAGGAATTTTACAATCCCAACGATCAGCGCCTCGAAGGAATTTACATGTTTCCGGTGCCGAAAGGCGCGCACATCGACAAGTTCAGCATGGAGATCGGCGGGAAAATGGTCGACGCCGAGTTGTTGCGCGCGGACAAGGCGCACCAGATTTACGAGGATATCGTACGCAGGATGCGCGATCCGGCGCTGCTGGAATACGCGGGTCGGGATCTATTTAAGGCCCGCATATTTCCGATCGAGCCACGCAGCCGCAAGCCAATCAAGATTTCCTACACCGAACTGCTGCGCTCTGATGCAGGGACGGTGACCTACACCTATGCGTTGAGCACGGAGAAGTTTTCCGCGCGGCCGATTAAGAGCCTGAGCCTGAAGGTCGAAGTAAAAACAGAGCAGCCGCTCGCTTCGATTTATTCCCCCAGCCACAAGGTTGAAATTAGACGAGATGGACCCAATCGCGCGGTCATTGGTTACGAGTCCAAGGACGAGAAACCGGATACAGATTTCCAGCTCGTTTATAGCTCGGAAAAACGCGATATCGGTCTAAGCCTCATCACGCACAAATCTGGTGGCGAAGATGGTTACTTCCTGCTTCTGGCCGCGCCGACAGTTGCGAAAGAGACTAAGCCTGCTCCCAAAGACGTGGTCTTCGTCGTCGATACCTCGGGCTCGATGGCGGGCGCCAAATTGCAACAGGCGAAAAAGGCGCTGCAATTCTGCGTCGAGAATTTGAATACAAATGATCGCTTCGAGATCGTCCGATTTTCCACCGAGGCGGAATCGCTTTTCGGCAAACTGAGTGAGGCTGATTCCGAACATCGAAAGCGCGCGTCGAATTTCGTTGCTGATCTGAAGCCGATTGGCGGTACCGCCATTGCTGATGCCTTGCAAACCGCGTTGAAGGCGCGCACGGAGAAGAGCGAGCGCCCATTCGTCATCATTTTCCTGACTGACGGATTGCCCACTGTTGGGACCCGTAATCCAGATGAAATCGTGGCGGATGTAAAGAAGGCTGGCGACGCACGTATTTTCTCGTTCGGGATCGGGTCGGACGTAAACACGCAACTGCTCGATCAGATCGCGGAGGGAACACGGGCCTTCAGTCAATACGTGCTGGAGAACGAAGACCTCGAAGTAAAGGTCTCGAATTTTTACACCCGAATCAAGGAACCGGTGCTGACGAATGTGCGTCTGGAGTTCGGCGGCGGGGTTCGGACCAGCAAATTGTATCCGGCGCAACTACCGGACTTGTTCAAAGGCGATCAGCTCGTTCTGACTGGCCGATACAGCGGTTCCGGCGAAGTCGAAGCAAAGCTGACCGGCACAACCAATGGCCGCGAGCAAACCTTTACCTACAAGGTGAAGTTTGATGATTCATCTAACGATTATGTGGCGCGGCTATGGGCGACGCGCCGCGTTGGCTTTTTATTGGATGAAATTCGGATTCACGGCGAAACCACTGAGCTGCGCGACGAAGCCACCGACCTGGCGCGGCGATACGGGATAGTTACCCCGTACACCGCCTACCTGATCGTTGAAGACGAAGATCGGCGCCGGGTGCCGATGGCGGACCGTTCGATGCAAAGTATGAGCACGGATGCTCCAGCACGTGCGGAAGTGTCGAAAGCCTGGGACGGATTCAAGGAGAAAAAGGACGGGGCGGACGCAGTGGCGAACGCGCGAAGTCAAAACGCATTCAAGTTTGCCGAGCAATCTGGAGCTTCAATTAATTATGGTGCCGCCGAATCACTGCGCGGATTCGCGCTCAATGCTCCGTCGGCGCCGGCGGAATCGGATCGTCTGACGCAGTACACGCGGCAATCAAAGTTCGTGAACGGCCGCGCGTTTTTCCAAAATGGCAAGCAATGGATTGATGCGAACGCCCAGAACGCGACCAAGCGGCAACGTGTTCAGTTCAACTCCGAAGCTTACTTCGATCTTCTGAAGCAACATCCCGGCGCCGCGCCGTGGATGGCGCTTGGCCAGAACGTCCTGCTCGCGCTCGACGACACCGTTTACGAAATCACCGAATAGAAAGACCCAGTTTATGAAGACCAAACTCATCATTCTCACACTACTTGTCGCCAGCATGCAGATGCAACTCAGCGCGGCGGCGGAAAAGGCGGCTGCGCCAAAGCCGTTAGTCCAGATTGCGATCCTGCTCGATACCAGCAACAGCATGGATGGCCTGATCGAACAGGCCAAAGGTCAGCTTTGGAAGATTTGCAACGAATTCATTAAGGCGAAGCAGCAGGGCATCGCGCCGGAGGTGCAGGTCGCGCTCTATGAATACGGCAAGAGCAGTTTGTCGGGCGAGTCCGGCTGGATTCGGCGAATTCAACCGTTGACAACCGATCTCGATAAAATTTCGGAGGAGCTATTCGCCTTAGAGACAAATGGCGGCGAGGAATTTTGCGGCTGGGTCATTAAAGAGGCGGTAAACGAACTCGAATGGAGTTCGCGCTCTGATGTCTACAAGGTCATTTTCATCGCAGGCAATGAGCCATTCACCCAAGGGCCCGTGAACTATGCCGACGCCTGCAAGGCTGCGATCAACAAGGGTATCATCGTAAATACGATTCACTGCGGCACCGAAGCCGAAGGCATTAACACGAAATGGAAAGATGGTGCGACCATCGCCGACGGAAAATATCTTGTCATCGATCACAATCGCGCGGTCGTCACCATCGAAGCGCCGCAGGACAAGCAGATCGCCCGACTCGGTGAAGAACTGAACAAGAGTTACGTGGCTTTTGGTGCGAAGG
>Ga0207693_10000958_pt1 | contig 25894 bp, 22 predicted proteins | sample LARL81metaG_FD_184347 | JGI IMG/M metagenome (GOLD analysis project Ga0207693, IMG submission 184347) | Corn, switchgrass and miscanthus rhizosphere microbial communities from Kellogg Biological Station, Michigan, USA - LAR L8-1 metaG... | ecosystem: Host-associated > Plants > Roots >... | reverse complement strand
GTTGTTGTGTCGGTCACGATTTTATATGTGGACACCGTCCATTTCGCTTGTTATAGCATTGTGGACGGCGTACACAAAGCCGTACTCAACCAGACGAGGAGAAGCGATGCTAGTCCAGCCTTATCTGTTCTTCGATGGCCGCTGCGAGGAGGCGGCCGATTTCTACCGCCGCGTGCTCGGTGCCGAGGAGATCATGCTGATGCGGTGGAAGGACTGCCCTGAGCCCCAGCAACCCGGCATGGTGCCGCCAGGTAGCGAGAACAAGGTGATGCATATGGCCCTGCGTATCGGCGATACCACGGTGCTGGCTTCCGACGGTCAGTGCCAGGGGCAGCAGAGTTTTCAGGGATTTGCGCTGTCGCTGACAGTGCCCAACGAGGCCGAGGCCGATCGCAGATTCGCTGCTCTGGCCGACGGCGGGCAGGTGCGGATGCCGTTGGCCAAAACCTTCTTTTCTCCGCGCTTTGGCGTGGTCGCCGACCGCTTCGGCGTCTCGTGGATGGTCTACGTGGCGGCTTGACAGGCACCGGCCCTGCCGTTACGAAAGCGACATCGTGGTGGATTTGAGCCGACCGGCTTGCGGCCACGTTAAAGAAGCGCTAAAAGGTCGGGAGTTCTGAAAGGAGCCCTGGCCCGCGCGGGACCAGGGCTTTTTCGTGTCCGGATCGGCGCGGCCGCACATTGGAGAGACCCGCCGATGACCAAGCCCGTCCTGCCGCCCGACCTCGCCCAAAGTCTCGATCCCGCGACGATCCTCGTGCGCGGCGGCGCCACCCGCAGCCCGCATGACGAGACCTGTGAGGCGTTGTTCATGACCTCGGGCTTTGTCTACGACACAGCCGCGGCGGCCGAGCAGGCCTTTGCCCAAGACGGGTCGCGCTTTGTCTATTCGCGCTACCGCAACCCGACAGTGGCGATGTTCGAGGAGCGGCTGCGGCTGCTCGAAGGAGCGGAGGCCTGCCGCGCCACGGCGAGCGGGATGGCGGCGGTGTTCGCGGCATTGGCGTGCCGGCTGCGTGCGGGCCAGCGGGTCGTATCGAGCCGGGCATTGTTCGGCTCGTGCCATTACATCGTCAGCGACCTGCTGCCGCGTTGGGGCATCGAGACGGTCCTCGTCGACGGCCGCGACCTCGGCGCCTGGGAGACAGCACTCGCCGGCGGCGCCGCGCTGGCGTTTTGCGAGAGCCCGTCAAATCCGGTCATGGAGATCATCGATCTCGCCGAGGTCGCGCGCCTGACCCACCGCGCCGGCGGCCTCCTCGTCGTCGACAACGTGTTTGCGACGCCACTGCTGCAGAAGCCGTTGGCGCTGGGGGCCGATGTCGTCGTCTATTCGGCCACCAAGCACATCGACGGCCAGGGGCGTTGTCTCGGTGGTGCCATTCTGGCTTCCGAGCAATTCGTCAAGGACGATCTCGGCCCGTTCTACCGGCATACCGGGCCGTCGCTCAGCCCATTCAATGCCTGGCTGCTGCTGAAGGGGCTGGAAACCCTGGAGCTCCGGGTCGACCGGCAGTGCCGCACAGCCGCGACAGTGGCAAATTATCTCGAAGGCCATCCAAAGATCGCTCGGGTGCTCTATCCCGGATTACCGAGTCATCCGCAATACGGGCTCGCGCGCCGGCAGATGAGGCACGGCGGCAGCCTCGTCTGCTTTGAAGTCGCCGGCGGCAAGGAGGGCTGCTTCCGCTTTCTCGATGGATTGCGGCTTGTCGACATCTCGAACAACCTCGGGGATTCGAAGAGCCTCGTCACCCACCCGGCAACGACGACGCACTCGCGCCTCAAACCCGAAGAGCGCGCCGAGCTCGGGATCAGCGACGGGCTGGTGCGGTTTTCGGCCGGGCTCGAAGGCGAAGCCGACCTGCTGGGCGATATCGAAATAGCCCTAAAGCGTGTTTAGCGAAATTATTGTGTATAATATTTCTGATTGACACTGAAGGGGTGACATAATTACCTGAACCACATCGTAGGGCGGTATTTCGCCCCTCGGCGCCAAAAGGCTACGATATGGCTCAGATCGATACGATTTCGAAACCCGAGGCGGTCAAGCAGCAGAGCCGTCAGCTGCGCGGTCATATCGCCCGCGACCTCGCGGATACGACTACGCCCTTCGATAAGGAGGGTTACGCGCTCCTCAAATTCCATGGGATCTACCAGGGCTATGACCGCGACAGCGCCACCGAGCGCAAACAGCGTGGCGAGCAGAAGGTCTGGCAGTTCATGGTGCGCGCCCGCATCCCGGGCGGGCGGCTGACCGCCGATCAGTACCTCGCGCTCGATGCGATCGCCGGTAACTACGCCACCGGCTCGCTACGGATCACCACGCGTGAGGGCATCCAGTTCCATGGCGTCGTCAAAGCCGGTCTCAAATCGGCGATCGCCGAGATCAACGACGCAATGCTGACGACCCTCGCCGCGTGTGGCGACGTCGTGCGCAACGTGACGACGGTGCCGGCACCGAACCGTGATGCAGTCCATCAAAGGCTCGAGGCCGATGCGCGCCGGCTGTCGACGCATATGCTGCCGCGCACCGCTGCCTATCATGAAATCTGGGTCGACGGCGCGCCGTGGCAGGAAAACGAGGGCGCAGCACAAGAACCGGACCCGCTCTACGGCGAGCGCTATCTGCCGCGCAAGTTCAAGATGGGCCTCGCGATCCCCGAGGACAACACGATCGACGTGCTGACCAACGACCTCGCGATCGTCGCGCTGTTTGAGGGCGACCGTCTCACGGGTTACAATTTTCTGCTCGGCGGCGGGCACGGCATGACGCACAACATGCCGAAGACCTATCCGCGGTTGGCGACCCCTGTCGCCTTTATCGAACCGGAGGACCTGCTCGAGGCGGCGGCGTCGGTGGTTAGGCTGCACCGCGATCACGGCGACCGCGGCAATCGCCGGCACGCCCGGCTCAAATACGTGATTGCCGAGAACGGCGAGGACTGGGCGCGCGAGCGCCTCTCGGAGTATCTCGACAAGAAACTCGAGCCTTGCCGCGAGATGCCGCCTTTCGTGGTCCCCGACCATCTCGGGTGGCATGAGCAGGGAGACGGGAAGCTCTATCTCGGGGTCCCGGTGTCGAGCGGCCGTATCACCGACGACGGCCAATCACAGATCCGCACGGCGCTGCGCGAGATCGTGGCAGGCTTCCGTTGCGATCCGATCCTGATGCCGAGCCAGGACATCATCCTGAGCGAAATCCGCCCCGAGGATCGGGCCGCGATCGAGGCGGTATTGCGCGAGCACGGGGTGCGTCCGGCCGAGGACATGTTGCCGGCCGAGCGCTGGACCCTCGCCTGCCCGGCATTGCCAAGCTGCGGACTGGCGCTGACCGAGGCCGAGCGCGTCAGCAACGACATCGTTGCCGCGGTCGAAGCGCGGCTGCGGAATTACGGGCTCGAACAGGAACGGCTCAGTATCCGCATCACCGGCTGCCCAAATGGCTGTGCGCGGCCTTATACCGGCGATATCGGGATTGTCGGCCGAATGCCGGGTTTCTACGCCTTGTTTGTTGGCGGCGACTTCGAAGGCACGCGCCTCAACGCCCCACTCGCCGACAAGGTGTCGCTGAGCGGGATCGCCGATGTTCTCGACCCGCTCTTCGCGCTGTTCGCATCAGGGCGCACCACAGGCGAAGGCTTTGGCGATTTCTGCCACCGCGTCGGCATGCCGGCGCTGCAGCAGGTCCTCGCCGAACGGCAGAAGGGAGCAGCCTAAGTCACTTCCCAGCGCCCCGCCCGGCCGATACCCTGAAGGTCAACCGTTTCTCCTTGGAGGCAGGCTATGACTGTGATCGGGGTAATCGCGCAAGGGATGATGGGGGCCGGGGTCGGCCGCCGGCTGCACGAGAGTGGGGCGAAGGTTCGCACCCTGCTGACGGGCCGCAGTTCGAAGAGCGCCGAGCGGGCGCGGGCCGCCGGCATGGAGCCCGCCGCTGACGAACACGCGCTGCTTGCCGACTCCGATTTCTTCTTATCGATCCTGCCGCCCGGCGAGGCAGAGTCGCTGGCTCGGCATCTGGCGCCAGCGTTGAAGGCGCTCGACCGCAAGCCGGTTTATGTCGACTGCAACGCGGTTAGCCCACAGACTGCGCTCCGCATCGGCGAGATCATCGCCCCAACCGGCGCCGATTTTGTCGATGGCGGGATCATCGGCGGGCCACCCCGGCCGGGCTACAGCCCGACAATTTACGCCTCGGGTCCGACGGCGGGGCAAACCGCAGTGCTGCGCGATTGGGGAATCGATTGGCGCGTCATCGACGGGCCAATCGGCGCTGCGTCAGCGTTGAAGATGTCCTATGCCGGGATCACCAAAGGCACCACCGCGATCGCCTCGGCGATGCTGCTGGGCGCGGCGCGCTTCGGCTGCGGCGAGGCGCTGATCGCCGAGCTGACCGAGAGCCAGCCCGAGATGCTCGCTCGCTTTCGCGACGGCATCCCGCGGATGTACGACAAGGCCTACCGCTGGGTCGCCGAGATGGAGGAGATCTCAGATTTCCTCGAGCAGAACCCGCCGTCGCGCGACATCTACGCCGCGGTCGCCCGCCTCTACGCCCACCTCGCCAAGGCCGAAGCCGAAAACGAACCCGGCCCCGACAACGCCGTCCGCACCCTCGACCGCGTGCTCGGCCATTAATTTCTCCCTCGCCCCGCTTGCGGGGAGAGGGTCGGGGTGAGGGGCTATCTCCGCAATTCCGTCAGCAGGGCTTGAAGTACTCCGTCAATATTTTCGACGATCTCGTTGTTCCAGATGCGGAGCCATCGAGCTCAACGATGAGGCGCCGTTCGCGACAAGCGAAATCCACGTAATATGGACCAATCGGCTCTTGGCGAGCGAATTTGAAGCCGCCGAGTTGCCGATTGCAAAGCTTGCTCCAAAGCTCCGATTCTGCTGGCGTCAGCGCGCGCCGCAACGATCGCGCACGGCTAACGCGGCGCTGGTCTTCGCCGCGCATGCCCCTCACCCCCGCCCTCTCCCCGCAAGCGGGGCGAGGGAGTTATCCCTTTGCCACCTGATGGTGCGCCAGGTGCTCGAGGACGCGGACGAGGCCGGAATGGTCCCAGCCCTTGCCGCCGAGGGCGGCGGCGGCGTTGAACAGCTCTTGGGTGGTCGCGGTGTTGGGCAGGGAGAGGCTGAGGGCGCGTGCGCCTTGCAGTGCCAGGTTCAGGTCTTTTTGATGCAGTTCGATCCGGAACCCCGGGTCGAAATTGCGCTTGATCATGCGCTCGCCGTGCAATTCGAGGATGCGCGACGAGGCGAAACCGCCCATCAATGCCTGCCTGACCTTGGCCGGGTCGGCGCCGGCGCGGGAGGCGAATAAGAGGGCCTCGCCGACCGCCTCGATCGTCAATGCGACGATGATCTGATTGGCGACCTTCGTCGTCTGGCCGTCGCCGTTGCCGCCGACCAGCGTGATATTCTTGCCCATCAGATCGAAGAGCGGCTTTACCTTGGCGAAAGCCTGCTCGGGCCCGCCGACCATGATCGTCAAAGACGCCGCCTTGGCGCCGACCTCGCCGCCGGAGACCGGCGCATCGAGATAGTCGCAGCCCTTCTTGTTGATCTCGGCGGCAAAGAGCTTGGTCTCGATCGGCGAGATCGAGCTCATATCGACGACGATCTTGCCCGGTGAAAGCCCCTCGGCAATGCCGCCGGGATCGAACAGCACGCTCTTTACGTCCGGAGTGTCCGGCACCATCAGGATCACGATCTCGGAGTTCTCAGCGATCGCCTTCAGGGTGTCGCAAACCGTGGCGCCGGCCTCGCGGATGTCGGCCGGCAAGCGGCGCTTGCCATAGACGAAGAGCTGATGCCCACCCTTGATCAGATTGAGGGCCATCGGATGTCCCATGATCCCCAGCCCGACAAAACCGATCTTCATGACTCCTCCTGTCTCCGGTGACTGACCACACACTGCTACAGTTTCGCCCAAACCCTCAAGCCGGGGCGACTCGATGACGGCGGAGGTGTAGCCTAGGCGGGGCATCTCGGGGGGTGATCCATGTTGCGCGCGCTGCTGGTGCTCTGCCTGGTGTCGACCGCTACACCAGCTCTGGCCCAGGAATACCAGTCGAAGGAGCTCACCGATGCGGCCGCCGATTGGCGCCGCGAGCTGATCGAGCGCATCCCGGCCAACAAGCGGCAACCGGCGATGATTGCCGGCTGGCGGCGCATGGCCGAAAGCGATTACCGCGAAAGGCGCTACCCCGCCGCGATCGACGAATTGACCCGCGCGATCGTCAACGGTGCCGATGACGGCCTCGTCTGGCTGCGGCTCGCGCAGGCCGAGCTTGCTGCCGAGGACGATCATGCGATGGCGAGCGCCTACAACGCGTATCTGAAATCCACCGACCCGGTCGAGCGTGGTGTGGCGCTGTTCGTGATCGGCCGCGACTACGACCGCCACGACAAGCAAAAGGAGGCGCTCGCCGCGTTCGAGGCCGGCCTCAAGTTCGCCCAGTCACCTCCGATTGCCGAGCGCGCCGAGGAATTGCGCCGGCTCGTCGCGTTCCGGGTCACCAAGGTCGATGTCCAAGCCGAGGCGGAATGGGGCCGCGCCTGTCTCAGGTTCAACGAGACCATTGCGCGTAAAGCCGACCTCTCCTACGGCTCCTTCGTGCGCAGCCAGCCCGCGCTCGACGGCATCGTGACCGCCCGCGGCGACACGATGTGCCTCGACGGAATGAAGCACGGCGGAAATTATAATATCGAGGTCCTTGCCGGTCTGCCGGCCGCAACCGGCGAAACCCTGCGCGAGACGTTCGCGACGCGGGTCGTCATTCCCGACCGCAAGCCCCAGCTGCGTTTCTCCGGGACCGGCTACGTGCTACCCAAGCAGGGCACCTCGGGCCTGCCGCTGACCACAGTCAATGTCGATAAGGTCAAACTGCGGCTGCTGCGGGTCAACGAGCGCAACCTCGTCCCGAGCATCGACGCCGAGCGGCTGACGATGAGCTTTTCGTCCTACGAGGTCGACGAAATCATCAACCGCACCGGCAGCCTCGTCTGGCAGGGCGAGATGGCGATTCCCGGCGAGCGCAACCGGCCGGTCACGACCGCCATCCCCCTGAAGGACATGCTGCATGAGAAGGGGTCCGGGATCTACCTCGTCGTCGCCGAACGCACCGACCTGATGCAGGACCAATATGCCGAGCCGGCGACGAATTGGGTGCTCGTCTCCGATCTCGGCCTCGCGGCTTACAAGGGCACGGATGGCCTCGCGGTCGATGTCCGCTCGCTCGCCGACGGCAAGCCGATCGCGCGGGTCGCGATCCGCCTTTATGCCCGTAATAACGGGGAACTCGCCGCCGCGACCACCGATGCCGGCGGGATCGCCCGCATCGCGAGCGGCTTGCTGCGCGGCAGCGGGGGCGACGAGCCGTTTGTCGTGACCGCGGCCGGTCCCGAAGGCGACTTCAATTTTCTCGAAATCGGTCGCCCCGCTTTCGATCTGAGCGATCGCGGCGTCAGCGGCCGGCCGCAACCGGGGCCGGTCGATGCATTTCTGTACACCGATCGCGGCATTTATCGGCCTGGCGAGACGGTCGAGCTGGTCGCGCTGGTGCGCGACGACAAGGCCGATGCGATGGCGGGTCTGCCGGTTGGGTTGCGGCTGTTGCGGCCCGACGGGGTAGAGGTTGAGAAGCGGCAGCCGACCGGAGACCGGCTGGGCGCCTATCGAGAAAGCTTCTCATTGCCGCGCGATGCGCGGTTTGGCGCGTGGCGTGTCGAACTGCGGCTCGACCCGAAAGCGCCGCCGATCGGCGCCGCCGAATTCCGCGTCGAGGATTTCGTGCCGCCGCAGCTGAAGGTTGCGCTCGCCGCCAGCGACGGGCCGATCCGCCCCGGCGGTGCGTTCCCGGTCGATGTCGAGGCCCGCTATTATTACGGCGCGCCTGGAGCCGGCTTGGCGATCGAAGGTGAGGCGGTCATCTCGCTCGACGAGGACCCGTTCCCGACGCATCCGGGCTTCCAGTTCGGTCTCGTGGGTGAGGAGTTCACCGGCGATCGCCGAGACATCGACGCTCCATCGACCGACGAGAACGGCAAGGCGCGGCTGTCGGTCGTATTAAACGACTTGCCGGACCTTACCCGCCCACTCGCCGCGACCATCCGGGTTGGTGTGTTCGAACCGAGCGGCCGAGCGGTTTACGAGACGGTAACCCGCCCGATCCGGCAACGAGCCATGGCGATCGGGCTGCGCTCACCTGCCGGCGACGATGCCGTGCCCGAAGGCGCCGAGGCCAAGCTCGACGTGATCGCGGTCGATCCGCAGGGCACATCGATCGCGGTCAAAGGTCTGCGCTTCGAGCTGTTGCGCGAGAGCTGGGAATATCGCTGGTATTCGGTGGGTGGCGTGTGGCGTCACAAATCGCATATTCGCAGTCAGCCGATCGATGCCGGCACGATCGATGTCGCCGCCGATCCGCCGGCGAACCTGGCGCGGCCATTGCCTGCCGGACGCTACCGCTGGGAGGTGACCGACCCGGTGAGCGGGGCGCAATCGAGCCTCAGGTTCCATGTCGGCTGGTGGGTCGAGGCCGAATTGCCGGATGTCCCGGACAAGCTCGAAGCGGCGTTGGACAAGCCGAATTATCAGCGCGGCGACACCGCCAAGCTGTTCATCAAGGCGCCGTTTGCCGGACCGGCCGAGTTGGCGGTCGCCTCGGACCGTGTCCTTTCGCTGCGGGCGCTGAACCTGCCGGCGGAGGGCGCCACGATCGAGATCCCGGTCGACGCCTCCTGGGGCAGCGGCGTCTATGCGCTGATCAGCGCCTATCGGCCTACTGACGCGCCGGGTCCGCAACAACGCGGACCGGGGAGGGCTGTCGGAGTCGCCTGGCTCGGGATCGATACGAGCCCCCGTACCCTCGCGCCGGCGCTCGCCGCCCCCGAAGTCGTGCGGCCACGCGCCCCGGTGGAGATCCCCGTCAAGGTGGTTGGGCTCGCCGCCGGAGAGGAGGCCTATGTCACGCTCGCTGCGGTCGACGAGGCAGTGCTGAAGCTGACCGAATTCGACAGCCCGGCACCCGAGAAATACTATTTCGGCAAGCGCAAGCTCGGCGTCGAATTGCGCGACCTCTACGGCCGGCTGATCGACGCCCGAGCGAGTGCCGTCGGCGTCTTGCGCAGCGGCGGCGACAGTTTTGCAAAACGCTCTGTCGCCGGGCTGCCGGACAAGAGCAGCAAAGTCGTCGCCTTGTTCTCCGGCATCGTCCAGCTGGACCGTGATGGGGCCGCCCGCATCCCGTTCGATATCCCCGATTTTCAGGGCCAGCTGCGGCTGATGGCCGTCGCCTTCTCGGCGCACAAGGTCGGCTCCGGCACGGCGTCGATGACGGTGCGCGACCCGATTGTGACAACGGCGTCGTTGCCGCGCTTTCTCGCCCCCGGCGATGCCGCGCGGATCGGGGTCACGATCAACAACCTCGAAGGCGCGCCCGGAGACTATCACCTGAGTTTGTCGGCCAGCGGCGCCGCGCAGTTTGCCACGCCCGCGAGCCGCACCGTGAAGCTCGCCCCTGGCGGAAACTTTAATGACGGCTTCGTTCTGTCGGCGACGACGGCGGGTAATGCAGCGTTGAGGCTCGAGCTTTCCGGGCCCGGCGGTCTGAAAATTGCGCGCGACTTCACGATCGGCGTGCGGCCGGCCCAGGCTTACCAGCTGCGCCGGTTTGTCGGTCGGCTGCAGCCGGGCGAGAGCGTCACGCTCGACGACGCGGCGGTAGACGAGTTCCTGCCGGGCACGGCGGAGGCCTTATTGAGTGTCAGCCCGCGCCCCGATTGGGACGTTCCCGGCCTCCTGCGTACGCTCGAACGCTACGCCTATGGCTGTCTCGAGCAGACGACCAGTCGTGCCCTGCCCTTGCTCTACGTCGAAGAAGTCGCGCGCTTGTGGCGCGCCGATCCGAGTCCGGCGACAGCGGAGACCCTCGACCGGGCGATCGGTCATATCGTCGAGCTCCAGCGCTCCGACGGCAGCTTCGGCGTGTGGAGTGATACCGGCGACACGGTCCCGTGGCTCGACGCCTATGCCACCGATTTTCTGATCCGAGCCAAGGAGCACGGCAAGAACGCGCCCGATTTCGCCATCAAGGCCGCGGTATCCTGGCTGCACGATTATGTCCGACAGGAGCACACCGAGACCGGGGATCTGCCGGCGATGGCCTACGCGCATTACGTGCTGGCGCGGGCGAAATCCGATGATCTCGACGGGCTGCGGTATTTCTACGAGACGCAGATGGCGAGGTTGCCGACTCAGCTCGCCAAGGCGCAGACAGCGGCGGCGCTCGCGCAATACGGCGACATGGCGCGCGCGGCTGCCGCCTATGATGCCGCCCTCGGTCCGGCAGCGCCGCGCTCGGCCGCGATACGTTATGTCGATTACGGCAGCGAGTTGCGCGACAACGCCGCTGTGCTGTCGTTCGTCGCGGCCAATTCCGGCAATCAGGCGCGGCTCACTTCCGTCATCGATCGCATTGCCGAGCGCTTCAGTCGGGCGGCGCGAACCAGCACGCAGGAGCAGGCCTGGCTGCTGATGGCGGCGGAAGCGGCGGTCAAAACCGGCGGCGGCGCGATGACGGTCGCGACCGGCGATGGCGCGCCGCAGTCGCGCAGCGAGCCCCTTTATCTGCGCCGCCTTCTCGGCTCGGGCGCTCTGCCGACCGCAATCACCAATCGCGGCGACGCGCCGGCCTGGCGCGCGGTGTCGATCACCGGCGTGCCAGCTGACGATCTGCCGGCCGAGAACAGAGGTTATGCCGTGAGCCGCAACATATTCCGACCCGACGGCACGGCGGCCGATCTGAGCAAGGTACGACAGACGGACCTGTTCGTCGTCGTCATCAAGGGGACGCGGACCAATGCTTCACAATCGGCGCAGGCGCTCGTCGTCGATTTATTGCCTGCCGGGTTCGAGATCGAGACGGCGGCGGTGTCGAAAGGCCGGTCAACGACGGATTACTCCTGGCTCCCGGAATTGACCAATGCGACCTATACCGAGCAGCGCGACGACCGCTTCATCGCGGCGCTCGACCTCAAGAGCGGCACGAGGGATTTTACCCTCGCCTATATCGTCCGCGCGGTCACGCCCGGCGAGTTCAAATACCCCGCCCTCGTCACCGAGGACATGTACGAGCCCGAGACCACCGGGCGAACCGCGATCGGCAAGCTGACGGTCGGTGCCCGCTGAACCCCTCACCCCGACCCCCTCCCCGCAGGCGGGGAGAGGGAGGGGCCCGCAAAGCGGGAGGGTGAGGGGCTGGCTCCGGCGGTGCTGCGTGACGATCGTTCTCTGCCTGGCTGTCCTCTACTTCATCCTGCCGCCATCGCCGCTCGACCGCGGGCGCGACGCGTCGGTTCTCGTCCTCGCGTCGGACGGATCAATCCTGCGCGGTTTTCTCAGCGCCGACGGCAAATGGCGGCTGCCCGTCGAGCCCGCAAAGGTCGACCCGCTCTACCGCCGCATGCTGGTCGCCGCCGAAGATGCGCGTTTTGCGCGGCATCCCGGCGTCGATCCGCTCGCTATTCTGCGCGCCTCCGTGCAACTGACGGTGAGCGGGCATATCGTGTCCGGCGCATCGACTCTGACAATGCAGGTGGCCCGGCTGATCGAGCATCACCCGCGCTCGCTCGCCGCGAAAATCGGCGAGATGGCAAAAGCGCTCGCGCTCGAACGCCGTCTGTCAAAGAACCAAGTGCTCGGTCTTTACCTGACTTTGGCCCCCTTCGGCGGCAATCTCGAAGGGGTGCGAGCAGCGAGCCTCGCCTATTTCGGCAAGGAGCCGGCCCACCTCTCGGCAGCGGAGTGCGCCTTGCTCGTCGCGATCCCGCGTTCGCCCGAGCGCCTTCGCCCGGACCGGCACCCCGAGGCGGCGCGCGCCGGCCGCGACCGCGTCTTGTTGCGCATGGTGGAAGCCGGGGTGATCTCGGCTGCGACTCTCGCCGAGGCACGCGCGGAGGACGTCCCCCATGTCAGGCTCGCCATGCCGTTCCGGGCGCCGCATCTGGCGCGGGCGCTGCGCAACGAAGATCCGGCGGCGCCGAGCCATCGCGCGACGATCGACCCGTTGTTGCAGCAGCGGGTAGAGGGTCTGTTGAAACGTGAAGTCCTGGCGCTCGATCCCGAGGCTTCGATCGCAGCAATGATCGTCGAAAACCGCCACCGGCGGGTGCTGGCCTACGCCGGCAGCGCGGATTTCAATGCCGCGGCGCGCCGCGGGACGCTCGACATGGTGAGAGCGGTACGATCGCCAGGGTCGGCGCTGAAGCCGTTCATCTATGCGATGGCCTTCGACCGGCTTATCCTACATCCGGAGACCATCCTCGAAGACCGCCCGCGACAGTTTGGCGACTACGCGCCTGTCGATTTCGACGGCCGTTTCCAGGGCGAGGTGACCGCGCGCCAAGCGCTGCAATATTCACTTAACCTGCCCGCCGTCGCGGTGCTCGACCGGCTCGGCCCGGCACGGTTTGTCGCGGCACTCGCCTCTGCCGGCGTCCGGTTGCACCTGCCCGAACCGACCGCCGATCCCGGTCTGGCGGTGGCGCTAGGCGGCGCGGGCATCACACTGGCCGATCTGGTGCGGCTCTATGCGGCGCTCGCCAATGGCGGAGAGGTCGCGCCTCTCCGCTATCGCCGCGACGACCCGCCGGCCGGGGGTGTACCAATTTTCGGTCCGCTCGGCGCATGGTACGTCAACGATATCCTGGCCGAGGCGCCGGCACCGCCCGGTGTGTTGCCGGCCGAAACCCGCCGCGGCCGACGGCTAGCCTTCAAGACCGGAACCTCGTATGGTTTTCGCGATTTCTGGGCAATCGGATACGATCCCGACGTCACAATCGGCGTCTGGGCGGGACGGCCCGACGGCACCCCGATGGCGGGGCGCAGCGGCAGACTGACGGCAGCGCCGATTCTCTTCAAAATCGCCGACTTTCTTGGTCCGGCGATGCCGCGGAACGAGGCGCCGCCGCCCTTGGGCGCATTGCTGGTCACCCGCAATGACCTCCCGGCGCGGCTGCAACGGCTCGATGCCGGCCCGCCGCCGCGGTCGGCGGCACCGGCGGGGGGGCCGAAGATCGTCTACCCGCCGGACGGGGCATTGATCGAGTGGCGCGGCGAGGAGTTGCCGCTCGAAGCGGCCGGCGGCAAATGGCCGTTGCGCTGGCTCATCGACGGCAAACCGCTGCCGCCGGCGCCGCCGCGCCGGCCGATCTACTGGCAGCCCGAAGGGGTCGGGTTTGCCCGCCTGACCGTCATCGACGGCGACGGCCGCAGCGCGCACAGCACCGTGCGGCTCTCGCCAGATTAAAATGGTCAGGACCAGACGTTTCGCTTCTTAGGGAGGACGACATGCCGACATTCCAGCCCACCCCCGGTCTGACGATGCATTACGAAGTCGACGACTTCACCGACCCTTGGCGCAAGCCGGAAACGGTCCTCCTGCTGCACGGCAATGCCGAGAGCGGCGCCGCCTGGTACGGCTGGGTCCCGCATCTGGCGCGCCGATATCGCGTGGTGCGCCCCGACATGCGGGGCTTTGGCGCCTCGACGGCGATGCCGCGCGATTTCCCGTGGACCCTCGACCGCTTGATCGAGGATTTCGTCGCGCTGATGGACCGGCTCGACTGCCCACGCTTCCATCTTGCCGGCGCCAAGATCGGCGGCACGATAGCGCGGGCGTTTGCGGCGCGCCGGCCCGAGCGGGTGACTACGTTGACCGTGGTCGGCACGCCTCCGCCGATGCGCGAGGGCGCCGCCGAGCGCGCCCCCGAACTGGCCGAGGAATTCGAAAGCAAGGGAGTCGAGCACTGGGCGCGCCGCACGATGGGCGGCCGCCTCGGCAGCGAGTTTCCGCCAGAAGGGGTCGAATGGTGGATCAAGTTCATGGGCCGCACCGCGATGTCGACCCAGATCGGCTTCATGAAGACGATCGCCTGCGCCGATATCCGGGCGGACGTTCCGAAAATCAGGTGCCCGACGCTCGTCATCACGACCGACGGCAGCGGGCTGGCATCGGTGGACCAAACGCGTGCCTGGCAGCAGCAGATCGCGAATTCGAGCCTGCTCGTGCTGCCCGGCAACTCGTATCACGTCGCGGCGAGCCACGCTGCGCGCTGCAGCGAGGCGACACTCGACTTTATCGGCCGGTACGCTGGTAGTGCGTAAGCGGCCCGTGGTCGAACGGGTACTCAGATTTAATGCAACCGGGGCTGAACCTTCTCGCACAGCAGCTGCATCGACCGCATGACTCGCTCATGCGGGATCAGGCCGCCGGTGTTGAGCTCGGCGAGAATGCCGGCCAGGCCGAGTTGGTCTCTGAGACTGGCGAGACTATCGGCCACCATTTCCGGAGTGCCGACGATCGCCCGGCCGCGTCGCGCCTCGTCCCAAGTGATGGTTTGCAGCCGCTGGGCGCCTTCGATCCGCCTCGCCGTGTCAAAGATGCCGGCGCGATTTGCTGACTCTTCGAGCCGCGCGCCCAAATAGCGGTAGAAGTTCATCAGGCTCTCTTCCGGGTCGGAGAGCGCCTGGTCGATCGTGTCGCCGACATAGACCGGGGCGCGCAGATAGACCTCACCGTTGCCCGCGTGACCGGCCGCCTTCCACGCGTCGCGATAGATGCGCAGATTGGGCAGGACCTCGTCGAACGTGCCGCGCCGCGCGCCGACAAAGATCGCATAGCCCTGCTTTGCCGCGGAAACGAACGACTCTTCGCGGTTGGCGGCGATCCGTATCGGGGGATGCGGCTTGCGGTACGGCTTGGGCACGATGCAAACGTTCTCGTAGTTGTAGTACTTGCCGGCAAACGAAAACCTTTCCTCGGTCCAGGCCCGCGTGACCACTTCGAGCACTTCGCCAAACCGTTCCGGGCTCTCGCCATACGGGATGCCGTAGGCCTCATAGGCGCGTGGAAAGCCGCTGCGGCCGACCCCGAAGATCAGCCGGCCATGGCTGATGTGATCGACGGTGGCAGTGTCTTCCGCCAGCCGCAATGGCTGGCACAACGGCAGGACCTGAACCCCGGTGCCGATCTTGATGTTCTTGGTGCGAGCGGCGATCGCGCTGGCGATCGTCATGGGCACCGAGCATACCGAGCGTTCGGGCGCCATATGGATCTCGGCCAGCCAGATCGCGTCGAGACCCCAGCGCTCGGCGGCGTCGACCTGCTCGAAAGCTGTGGCGAACGCCTCGGCCTCGCTCTGGCCCGGGCGTCGCTGGAACTCGTGAAACACGCCGAATTCAAATGCCATCTGCGTCTACTCCTCTCGTACTGTTATTTGCCGGCGAGGGCGAAGGCGGGCTGGTCGGCAAAGGCCGGCATGATGTCCCGGGCAAACCGCCGGATGTTCTCGCGCGAGCCGCCGAAATTGATGATGACGTATTCGACCCCGCCCTGGCGCAGGGCGTCGAGCTTGCGCATGATCTCGTCGGGGCTGCCGAAAAGCGCACTTTCGGCGCTTTCGTGCCGGGCCTCTTCTTCGTCCAATATATACCGGGTCCGGGTTTCGCCGCCCGGCTGACGCGCCAACGCATTGATCCGCATGTGCCCTTGATAGCGCCGCTCGAGCGCCGCTTCCTTGTCGGGCGCGTCTTTGGCGATATGGACGGCGCGCGCGACTGCGACGTGCATCGGGTCGAAGGCGCGGCCGCGCGCCTCGACCTCCTCGCGGAATTGGGTGACCTGCTGGAGGATCTCATCGGCCAGCGAATGCTGGCCCAGCAGCATATTGTAGCCGCGCTCGACGACCTGGTGGACCGAAGCCGGGCTGCCCGCCCCCATCCAGAAGGGCGGGTGCGGCTTCTGTGCAGTCGGCGGTTCGACGACGATGTTGTCGAACTGCCAATACTTGCCCCGGTGAGAAAATGGCGTCTCGGAGGCGAAGGCCTTGGTGATGACTTCGAGCGACTCTTCGAACCGCGAATCCGCTTCTTCCATCGGCAGGCAGAAGCCGGCAAACTCATTGTAGCGATAGCCCTTGCCGACGCCGAAATCGAGCCGCCCGCCGGACAGCAAATCGAGCGTCGCGGCCTGCTCGGCCAGCAGCACCGGATTGTGCCAGGGCAATACCAGCACCGCCGTGCCGAGACGCAAATGGCGGGTGCGGGCGCCGAGCCAGGTCAGCAGATTAAGGCTGGCCGAGACCTGGCCAAACCCCGTGAAATGATGCTCTACCAGAAAGGTACTGTAATAGCCGAGCGCTTCGGCTTCGATGTTGTTGTCGATGAACTCGCGAAATCCCAGGCTGCTGTCGGTATCGGGGCCGCCGCGCCTTGCTTGCGCGCTGCCGAACAGTCCAAAACGCATCGTCTTCTCCTCAGGAAACCAGTTCTATCAGATTCCATCTCGCGAAGGCGCGGGGATTATTCTATCGGCCCCTGCATATCCTATGCGCCGGAGCCATTGGCTCCCCGGCAAGTTAAAACCGAGGAGGTTTTTCGTGAAACGAATATTGCTCGCCGCTGCGCTGGCGACAACGACCGCGATCACCGTTCCGATCATCGCCCACTCAGCCCAGGATGCCGATACGCAGCAGGCCCAGGCGGCACCGGCGGACGAGCATTGGGGCGAGCAGCGCAGCGGCGGTCCCGGGCGTTGGATGCGCAGTGAGGGCGGTCCCGGCATGGGTGGCTGGCGGGAAAGGATGATGCACCGAATGATGCAACGGAACCCGCAGGAACGATGCGAAGAACGGCTGGCATGGCGTGCCGCAATGCGCGCCTATACCGAGTCGAAGCTCGACCTGACTGCCGAGCAGCGCCCGCTATGGGACAAGGTGCAGACGATCGCGCAGTCCGAACAGCAGAAGGAACGTCAGCTTTGCGGGGCGCTGAAGCCGCGCGAGGAGACGACCGTGCCGGACCGGCTCGATCGGATGCAGCAATTTCTGGCAACGCGGCTCGAGGCACTGCAAGCGGCGAAACCGGCAGTCCAGGCGCTCTACCAAGCGCTGACGCCGGAGCAGCGAGCGGTCTTCGATCACCCCTTCCGCCGCTAGCCGGGCGGCAGCGGTTCAGTGCGACATCAGGACCGGCAGTGTCATGCTCCGCAGCACCGATCGCGTCGCGCCGCCCAGCAGTAGTTCGCGCACACGGGAGTGGCCGTAGGCACCCATTACCAACAGATCGGCGCCGAGATCCGCGATGCGCGACAGCAGCACCTCTCCGACCGGCAAACCGGCGGACACCGTGCGCTCGATTTGCGCCTTGACGCCGTGACGCGCCAAATGCACCGCGATGTCTGCGCCCGGCAACTCCCCGTGACCGTCCGGTCCTTCACGCGGATCGATCGTCAGCACGTTCACAAGGTCGGCTGATTCCAGAAACGGCATTGCGTCGCTGACCGCGCGGGCGGCTTCCCGCGTGCTGCTCCAGGCGATCACGATCCGCCGGCCGACATTGTCGAAACGCCCGGCATAAGGGACGATCAGCACTGGCCGCCCGGAGGCGAGCGCAACCTGCTCCGGGCGCGGCGGGATCAACTCCGTTTCCACGCGGTCCGGATTGAGCTGCCCTAGGATGGCCAAATCGGCATAGCGGGCGTGCAGCACCGGATCGGCGTCTGGACCCTCCGTGATCTCACGCCACTCGGCAGACAGCCGGCGAAGACCGGTTACATGCTCGAAGGTTTCGCGCATCTTGACGGCCGCGCTGCTTGCCCTTTCGCGCAGCTCCGCGAAGAACGGATCGAGTAAGGCCGGATCGTAATAGCCGAGATGCCGCGGTGCCTGCGGCGTCGGCAGAGGGTAGAGCCCGACGAGATGCGCCGCAAACCGTTCGGCGAGCGCCGCGGCCAAATCGAGGCGTTCGCGCGCGGTCGCCTCTGAATCGAGCACGACCAGCAGATCCTTATAGCTCATTGCGCGCTCCTCCCTTGCCGCCGCCGACTGGACACCGGGACACTTTTCCCAAGACCGGCGAACCCGCCTTGATCCAGATCAGCGAGGATAGCGGCCGACCAATCCCGACCGCAAAGCCTCTTCCGTGGAGATTTCCGGGTCGAGCGAACGCTCGGGACGCGCGACCATCCCCAGGGACACCATTGCTTGGCGGGACACCTGTGGCTCCCGCCTCACATCGAAGGCACGCGTCGGGCGCGGGTCACCGTGCAGCAAGCCCTCGAGGATGCCCGAATCCCCGGTCAGCGCTTCCGAGCCGTCTCCGCCGAGCCACTGCTGGGCCAATATCCGCCAGAGCGAACGCATGGGCCTCCCTTCCTCGGTGATGGCCGCGCCCTGATGATCGAGGAAACGGGCCGGAATGTGGCGGTGTCGCGGCAATGTGCTATCAACATCAAGGGCGGTGGGCCCTGATCTTCGCGCAAAGGTACTGCGATGGCGCTGCTGTTCCGCTCCTCCGTCGATTCCGAGGCGCGCTGGAAGCCGCAGCTCGCCCGGCTGATGCCGGAACTGGAGGTGCGGATATGGCCCGAGATCGGCGACCCGGCGGAGATCGACTACGCCCTCGTCTGGCGCCCCGAGCCCGGATTGCTGGCGTCCCTACCTCACCTCAAGCTGATCCTCTCCCTCGGCGCCGGGGTCGACCACATCTTTTGCGACCCTCACCTGCCGCACGGCGTGCCCATCGTCCGCCTGGTCGATCCGTACATGACGGGCGCTATGAGCGAGTACGTTGTTCTTCAGGTGCTGCGCGTGCATCGCCAAGACCTCGTCTACCGCGCTCAGCAAGAAAGAAGGATCTGGATCGAACTCGACCAGAAAAACTCAGTGGACCGCACCGTGGGTATTCTCGGATCCGGCGAGCTCGGACAGGACGCCGCCCGCAAGCTGATGGGACTGGGCTTCGATACCGCCCTGTGGGGGCGGCGTGAAAAGGCCGTGGATGGGCTGCGCAGCTATGCCGGCAGCGCCGAGCTGCCCGCTCTGCTCGCTCGAAGCGAAATCCTCGTCTGTTTGTTGCCGCTCACTCCCGCAACGGAGGGGATATTGGATGCGAACACGTTCGCGATGCTGCCGTGGGGTGCAGCACTGATCAATGCCGCCCGGGGTGGGCATTTGATCGAAGAGGATTTGCTCGCCGCCCTCGCCTCCGGCCAGCTCTCAGCCGCCGTGTTAGACGTCTTCCGCGACGAGCCGCTGCCTGCGGACCACCCCTTCTGGCACCACCCGCGCATCGTCATGACACCTCACGTCGCCGCCGCAACCAACCCCCCGACCGCCGCTCCGATCATCCTCGACAACATCCGCCGCTTCGAACAAGGCCTCCCCTTGTTGAACCAGGTCGATCCGGCACGGGGGTATTGAGGAGCGATCGCGTGAAGGTCGCGCGGACTCCCTCGCCCGGTGCACGGATTGGGGTGGAATGCGGAACGCCCTAGACGATTGCTGATTTTCCCGTGCGTTAGGGAAAATGCCTAACCGAACCTTTCGGCGATGTGGGCGTAGAGGGCGCGCAGCGCGGTGGCTTCGGCGCCTTCGGGGCGGCCGGGGCGGCTCTGCGGGTTCCACGCCATCACATCGAGATGCGCCCAGGGAATGCCGGGCTCGATGAACTCCTGCAGGTAGAGCGCCGCAGTGACGGCGCCGGCATGCGGCGATTCCGAGACGTTGTTGATGTCGGCGATCTTGCTGTCGATCATCTTGCGATAAGAACGCCACAGCGGCATCCGCCACATCGGGTCATCCTCGGCCGCGGCGGCGGCGAGCAGACCCTCGGCGAGCGTCTCGTCGTTGCAGAACAATGCCGCTAGCTCGGGGCCGAGCGCGACCCGCGCCGCCCCGGTCAGGGTCGCCATATCGATCAGCAATTCCGGTTTTTCGGTCGAGGCCTCGGCCAGCGCGTCGCACAGGATGAGGCGTCCCTCGGCATCGGTGTTGCCGATCTCGACCGTCAGCCCCTTCCTGGTGCGCACGATGTCGAGCGGGCGCATCGCATTGCCTGACACCGCGTTCTCGACACACGGCAATAGCACTCGCAGGCGCACGGGCAGTCCCGCGTCCATGATCGCCTGGGCGAGGCCCAGTACGATCGCCGCGCCGGCCATGTCCTTCTTCATCAGTCGCATGCCGGAGGCGGTCTTCAGGTCGAGCCCGCCCGTATCGAAGCATACCCCCTTACCGACTAGCGTCACCTTCGGCGCCGCCGGATCGCCCCAGACGATGTCGACCAATCGCGGGGCGCGCGCGCTGGCGCGGCCAACCGCGTGAATGGTCGGGTAATTCTCTGCGAGCAGGTCGTCGCCGACGATGACGTGATGGCGAGCGCCGGCGGCCTTGGCAACGCGCGCCGTTTCATCGGCGAGCTTCTCGGGGCCGAGGTCTCCGGCGGGCGTGTTGGCGAGATCGCGGGCGAGAAACACCGCCGCGGCGAGCCGTTCGACACGGCCGCGATCGGCTTCCTCGGGCCACACCAGAGTAGCGGCAGGTCTGGGTTTTGCGCTGTAGCGCGTGAAAACATAGGTCGCCAGCGCCCAGCCGAGCGCGAGGTTTGTCGGATCTACGCCGCGGGGCGCCACATCGAGGCGATAGCTCGCTTCCGGCAGCGCCGTCGGTAGCCCGGCGAGCGCCCACATCCGCCCCTCACCATCCGCTCCATCGCCGAGCCCGACCAGCACCCGGGCGAGCTTGCCGGTCTCCCCGGGAACCAGGGCGTGCTTTCCCGCTTCAGCGGAAAAGCCGATCGACGCCAGCCAGTTGCGCTCGCGCTCCGGTGCCTTGTCGAGCCAGGCCGGGAATTCCGTTTTGGTCAGAGCGGCGATCGGAACTGCGCCTTCGGTTTCATCAATCAGAGAAAAGGCCATCTCGGTGTTCTCGCGACTTCGTGACGACTCGTCAGAATGACCGGCCAGTCTATTTCGAGCAAGACGAAGCGCTTTGGCAGAGTTCCTCGAATCGGATCACCAGGGGCATGAAGAAGACCGGGACCGTGATCGACAGGGGCAGCAGCCTCCCATCGTCGGTCACGGTCAGCTCGAGTTTGCGCGGCGCATCGTCGGGGTCTCCATCCTCGCTGGTTTCGCCTCGGAACCCTGCGATCGGACGCAACGTCAGTTCGGCTCGGAGCGTGCCCTCGGCCCGGTCGTTCTTCGGCAGCATCTCCCCGACGATGTCGAAGCGCCGCGCGCCATCATAGACCGGGATCGTAAATCGGCGGCCGGGCCTTGCCGTCCGCAAAGCCTCGCGGATGCGTTCGAGGGCCGACAGCGGATCGACCGAATTCTGGCGAAATGCCTCCGCCAGCGGGGGTTTTCGGCTGGTGTCATCCGGCCCCCTCTCGGCGACCGTGCCGCCAGGGCGGCGAACGAAGTGCATGCTGACCCTGCTGTCGTGCCGTTTGCGCAAATCGTAAGCGGCCAAATAACGCGACGGCTCCGGCGTCCGGTCCGCGGTAAGACGCCCTTCCGCCGAGGCGTTCGCGCGAAACCGCGTGAACAGGTGGGGAAGACCCTCGGTCGTGATTTCGATCTCGTCGTGATACCCGGCACCGCCATTGCGCAATGTGAGGCGGATATTGCCCGCAGGAAGGCCTGCCCAATAAGCGCTGTAGATCGCGGCGATCTCTTCGGCAGCCGCCGGGCCAGCCGTTGCCGACAGCAGCACCACACAGGCGGCAAAGCCGTGGCGAGCCCGGGTTCGCCGACAACAACGCCGCACGTCTCAGACCGGAATGTAGTTCCAGCTCGCTCCGTTCCACACGATCTTTTCGCCGCCGGGAAACAATAGCTCGATCGCGCCGGAAGGCGAGCGGGTGCGCTTGACCTTTCCGGCGGCGCCCAACGCCTCCGCCTCCCAGCGGTCGGTAAGGGCGAGACCGATCCGGCTCGGGCTCAACCCGTCCTTTTGCAGCGCAATTGCGTCATCGAGAAGCTCGCGGACAATGGTCATCGTTGTGATCCCCGCCGTTGAGGACTGAGGGATTAAGGGGCAAGCTCGGCCACCGTATCATCCAGCAGCCGGCCTTGCGCCCGATATTGGCCGATTTTTTCCAGCAGCGGCGCATCCGACACCGTGTATAGGACAGCGTCGTCCGCGCCTTTATTGATGTGGCGGCGCCACACGAAACCCGGCACGATAAAGATGTCGTTCGCTCCCCACTCGAAGCGCTGACCGGCTGCCTCGGTGACCCCCTCGCCTTCCATCCCTATGTAAAGCGTGCTGGCTGTCTCTCGTTTGAAGCGGGTCGCCTCGCCGGCGCGGAGCAGCTGCGCTCCGTAATCCAATGTCGGAAACAGCGAGGCCCCGGTTGCGGGGTTCACGAACCGCAGCCAAAGGGCGTCGTACGGATCCCCGTCTTCCCGACGCAGCCCGTCCAGCATTTCTCGGATTTCGACGCCGCGATAATGAAACATCGGCGTCGTGTCGCGCCCGAAGCCGCGCCGGTGCGAGACAAAACCCGGCACCAGACCGCCTCGACCGTAAAGCTTCTGCGAGTACGAGGGTGCCCGGACAACCCGCTGCGCCCGGGTGTTGCCGTCGCTTTCGCCCGGATACGTATCGTCGAGCCATACGCAATCGAGAAATTCCATCAACGGGAAATCCAATACGTCGATCCACATGACCGCTTGGTCGCCATCGTTGCCGTGGTCGTGCCAGGTGCCGTTCGGAGTCAGGATCAGGTCGCCGCGCGCAGCCTCGCAACGCTCCCCGTCGATCGTCGTGTAGCCCCCATGGTCGGACAGAATGGTGCGGCTGGCGTTGGGGGTGTGGATGTGGACAGGAGCGACATCGCCCGGATTGTAGACCGATACGGCGCAGCGCATCGTGCCCGTGACCTGCAGGCGACCCCCGAGCCCGGGATTGGTCAGCAGGAACTGCTGGCGCTCGGCGAATTCGATCGGGGAGACGTCGCCGCCGCGTGCGATCTCGGCGATGCGATCGAGATAAGGCGAGATCTCGCGCCATCGCCAATGATGAGCGACCGGCTTGAGCTGAGCTGCGCCAACCCGGCCGAAGGCTAATTGCCCGCTCGTGTGGAGCCCGGTTTCGCGAAACCACGGGCGCTGCGCCGGGGCGTTCGGCTGAGTTCGCAGCCAGATATGAAATTTCCCGGCATCGACATTGAGCCGCTCCATCGCCTCTCTCGGCCCGGTGGACGGCGCAGTAGTGGTCACAGCAGTTCCCTCGCTCGAGCGAACAATCTCAGATCGGCGACCAGCCCCTCGTCGCGCTCGATGCCATACTCGCTCCGCTCGGCTTCCGCCTTTTCGAGCACCATCAGAACCGCGGGATCCCCGGTTTCGAAGACGCGGAGATTTCGGCTGCCGGACTCGAGCTCGGCCAGCTTCCCCTTGATCGGTAATGCAGGCAGCCGTTCGGCGATGTCGATCAACTCGATCAAGCCCTCGACCGTGATCCCGGCGACCTCGACCTCGCGGCGCAGAGCCTCCGCAGCGGCGGCTTTCACCTGCCGTTCGGCCTCCAGCGCTCGGTTACGTTCATCGGCTTGTCGGCGGAACTCGACGTAATGCGGTTGGATCCTTTGCAGGAAGATCGGCGTGGGCATCTCGCGGGTGTCGATCCAGCTCTTTGCCTTGGTCCAAGTCGTGGCGAGCCAGTTGCGAATGCCCGGGTCTCTGATGTCTCTAAGGCGGTCCGCGCGCACCGCTTCGGCCCAGCGGATCTGTGTCGGCGCACCGGTCAGGACCGCCCCGCCGGTCTCCTCCGGCGGCGCGACCGCAGTTATGTCGGGTTTGACTTCAGCGAAGCTCCCCGCTGCGCGTCGCGCTTTCGCCTGCTCGAATTGGCGGCGGTACTCCTCCTCCCATTCCTCGCTGTCCTCGTCGGGTACAAACCCTCCTTTGTCCCAAAAGGTGCGGGTGGTCGCCTCGATCGCTTCATCTCGCACCGCCTTCAGATCCATGATGGTGGGCCTCTGCTGGTCGATCTAGGTGCTAGACCGTAGCACGATGGAGCTGGAGAGGGTTAGCGCGGACGCACCCAACCAACTGCTGCCGAGCCACTCTTGGGAAGCCGTGCCGGTAACATGCGATCTGCAACCCAAAATTGAGCCTATAATACCCCGCCGCTGCACCTGCAGCGGATCTGCAGCGGAATCTCGCGCATTGGTTGCCGTGCCGATGCGACCGGCGTCAGCCACTTCGGCATCCCTGCGCGCCCGCGCGGGCGATTTTTCAAAAACCTGTCAGCCATCCGAACGTCGTTGGCCGTCACCGCCTAACTCAAAGCCGCGATCCGCCAGGAGGATACGATGCGAATTCGGCGATTGTATGGACGGGCGGTGGACTGTTTTTGCAGACCTTCCGTGAGACAGGAACCGCCGCTCGGAACTTACGTTTGCGGGCCAGTCACTTTAGATTGCGGTCCCGACATCGCGAGAGATCTTTCTCCAGGTTTCTTCGGCGGCAATCGTCTCGTAAGCATCGGCCGGTGGAGCGGCAAGTTGATGAACGCTGTGATCTCCTCGTTTCCCTACAGGATCATTGCACCCCGGATCGGGTGCGCATTGTTGGTTTTTATAACAGTCGCCTTCCCGGCTGTGGCGCAAACCACCGCCACGCCGGGGGGTGTGACGAGCAACGGCGTCGTCGCACTTGGCACGGGCAACGCGGCGGCATCCTCGCCGATTCTTGCGAACCCTTCGGCATCCTCGCCGATTCTTGCGAGCCCTGCGGCATCCTCGCCGATTCTTGCGAACCCTGCGGCATCGACACCATCGACGGCCGGCACGACGACAACAGGTGGCTCGGGTAGCGGATCCGCCGGAGGTGTCGCATCCTCGGGTGGGAATTCGAGCACGCTCGGCAACGCCGGGGCGACACCGTCTTCTGCGGCTGTTTCCCGCGGGTCTTCGGCGACGGCGGCGACCGCACCGTCGAGCAGCGCTCCGGCGTGGGCACTGTGCCCGCCCTCCGGCGCATCGGGGCTACAGCCATTCTTAACCGGGACCGATATTTCCTGCGCGCCCTGACTGGAGCGCCGCAAGAGGGTCAGCGCTCGACGGTACGCCGTTCGACACCGAGCATCGCCGTCAACTCGATCCTGCGATGCACTGCTTCGTCCCGACGCCGTCGCCCAGCAAACGGGTCCGGCTCGGCCTGGACGAGGGCAGCATACAACTGACGCAGCGTCGCGTGCATTGCCAGGAACCGGGGTCGTCTCACCAGCTTTCCCACCTCCCCGCGGATCGCCTCATTCGGTTCGACGAACATTCGGACCTATAAGTCGGTTTCGAAGGTCTGGCCAGGAAACATCGTGGCCCGGCTCCACCCCGACCAAGCGCCCGTAGCCGGATTGTTTGGATTGCGGTCGTGGCGCCAGCAGACGTTCTCGGCCTTCGGAGCCTCGATCCGCTGCGTTTTATTCTTGGTCATGACAAATTCCTGGGTCGCGACGTAGGCGTCGCGATTGTCGCAATTGGGGCTGGTGGTGATTACCGCCTCGACATTGACGCGGTCCCATGTCGGATTGTTCAAGATCAGAGTTGCCGATTGGCCTGAGCCGCCCGAGCCGCAGGCCGCCAGCGACAGCAATACGGCGAGCCACGCCACATACCGCATCGTTCTCTTCCCGAGCATCGGCACCGAAGCTTTGTCCTTTAGAAAGCTTCATCCCGCCGTGCAAGGGGGATCGCGTTTCCGAAAGCTGCGATGACGAGCAGCAGGCCGGCCGAGTGCACCGCCTTGAGGAACCGGTCGTAGCCATAGCCACGCCCATCCCCGATCCCCTTGAAACAGTGTCAGCGTACGGCTGACCCAACCCAGCTGAGCCGCTCATGATTCCTGCCCGGGAATAAATGGTGATGGGCAGCGGTCTGGATTGGCGCCACAAGCACACCTATCAGGAGACAGAAATGGCCGATCGGGACGAAAACGAGCTATTCGGCGCGGCGCCGATGAACCGCCGCGGTCTGTTGAAATGCATGACTTGGGCGGGAACCGGCGTCGTTTGGACGTTGAGCGGCGGGGTGCCGCGC
>Ga0207693_10000956_pt1 | contig 25897 bp, 26 predicted proteins | sample LARL81metaG_FD_184347 | JGI IMG/M metagenome (GOLD analysis project Ga0207693, IMG submission 184347) | Corn, switchgrass and miscanthus rhizosphere microbial communities from Kellogg Biological Station, Michigan, USA - LAR L8-1 metaG... | ecosystem: Host-associated > Plants > Roots >... | reverse complement strand
GCGACGCCGAACACCAACGCATGGCCCACCTCGTGATCCGCATCACCGGCCGACAACTCGCACACCAACACGAAGCGATCCTCGTCCGCATCGCCACCGCCCTCGCGGAACGACGCAGGGCCGCCGCCTGATCGCCCGCCGGAGCGATAGGGTCACGCAGGGATGGAGATCCAGCGACCAGGCCCCGGAGAGGAGCTCAACCTCGGCCAGGAGTCGGTCCCGCGCCCGGCGGCGACCGTGATCCTCCTGCGCGGCGGCGCCGACGCCCTCGAGGTGCTGCTCGTCAAGCGCAACCCCGCTTCGAAGTTCATGGGCGGCGCATGGGTGTTCCCGGGCGGAGCCGTCGATCGCAACGACGGCGAGGGGCAACCCGCCCTCAGAGCAGCGGCGCTCCGAGAGCTCGGCGAGGAGGCCGGCATCCACCAGGACGACCCCAACACGCTGATCCCGTTCAGCCGCTGGATCACCCCCGCCGCAGTCAAGATCCGCTTCGACACCTGGTTCTACCTGACGCCGCTGCCCGACGGCGCCACCCCGGAGATCGACGGCAGCGAGATCGTCGACGCCCGCTGGTACGAGCCGCGCCAGGCGCTCGCAGCAGCAGGCCGCGGCGAGCTGCTGCTGGTCTTCCCCACGATCAAGCACCTCGAGCAGATCTCGGGGTTTGAGTCAGCGCAAGCGCTGATGAAGTACGCCCAGGGCCGCGAAGTGCTGCCCGTGCAGCCGCGGGTGGTGATGCAGGGCGAAACCGCCCGCATCCTCCTCCCCGGCGAGCCCGGCTACGAGTAGGCTCGCCCCATGACAGCCTCCCTGCCCGCCGAAGTCCAGGCAGTCTTCGATCGCTTCATCACGACAGAGCTGACCACGGTCAATCGAGCCGGGCAGCCGATCACCTGGCCGGTGACGCCGTACTACTCGCCGGGCGATCCGTGTATCGACGTCACGACCGGGCTGGGCTATCCCAAGAAGGCCAACGACGCTCGCGCCAACCCGCTCGTCTCGCTGCTGTTCTCCGACCCGACCGGCTCGGGCCTGCAAGACCCTCCGATGGTCCTGATCCAGGGCACCGCCGACGTCGACGACAGGGATCTGGAGGCCAACCGCCAGCGGTATGGGCGCGAGTCGATCGAGAAGCTTCCCGCCACCGCGAGCATGCATCCGCCCGAGCCGATCAAGCGAATGCTCAGCTGGTACTACACGCGGATCTACATCCACGTCCGCCCCGAGCGCGTGTACGTGTGGCCGAGCTCGGATATCGCGGCCGAGCCGACGCTGTACGACGCCCACATGGAGGAGGTCCGCTCCGGCCACTCCGAAGAGCCCGACCGCTTCCATGCCGCTCCGGCCGGCGGTGTCAGCGCCTGGGACGACCGCCTGAAAGAGCTGGGCACGCAGTACCGAACCGCGGCCCTGTCGCTCGTGTCGCCCGACGGCTTCCCGTTCGCCGTCCGCGTTGCGGTGAGCATCGACGCGGCGGCACGCTGGATCCAGATCGAGGGTGAGCCCGAAGGGATCCCGTTCGCGCCCGGGCTCGCCTGCCTGACCGCGCACGAGCACGGCGACTCGTTCACCTGGCAGCAGAACTTCCAGGTCCGCGGCGACCTAAGGCTGGTCGACGGGGGTTGGGTCCTGGTGCCTCACAAGCTCGTTGGGGGGTTTGAGGTTCCGCGCTCGCGGGTGGCTGTCCTGCGCGCCAACGCGGCCAAGGCGCGACGCTTCCGCCGCACGGCGAAGCGAGAGATGGCCCGCCGTGGCGGCTAGCACCGCGAGCTCAAAGCCTCTGACCGTCGCGGTGACGGGCCCCACCGGCGACATCGGGCGCTCGCTGCTGCGAGCCCTCGACCGCTCCCACGAGGTGAAAGTCGTCAATGCGATGGCCCGCAGGCCGTTTGACCCAATCCAAGCGGGTCTGCGCAAGACCCACTACCGCCAGGGTGACGTGCTCGACCGCGACAGCGTCGACCGCCTGGTCGCCGACGCCGACGTGGTCGTCCATCTCGCGTTCCTGATTCTCGGCGGCCTCGCCGAAACCGAGCGCATCAACATCGAGGGCTCGCGCAACGTGTTCGAGGCGACCGTTGCCGCCAAGGCCAAGCGGCTGGTGTACGCGTCCTCGGTCGCCGCGTATGGCTTTCACGCCGACAACCCCGAGCTCCTGACCGAGGACGTCCCTCCTCGCGGCACCGAGCGGCATTACTACTCCGCGCAGAAGGCCAAGCTCGAGGGCGTGCTGAACGAAACCGCCGCGGGCACAAACACAAAGGCGTACGCGTTTCGCCCGTGCATCGTCGCCGGGCCCGACGCACTCGCGTTGCTGCAGAACATCCCGTACATCCAGCTGTCGGACAAGATGCCCGGCGCGGTGCTGCGCGCGCTGGAGCTGATGCCGGCGCTCAAGCCGGTGCTGCCGGACCCTGGCGTGCCCTTCCAGCTCGTGCACCACGACGATGTCGCGACCGCGCTGCGTGCCGCCGTCCTGGGACGCGGCGAGCCAGGCGTCTACAACCTGGCGGGCCCGGGCGAGCTGACGATGTCCGACCTCGCCTCGGCGCTGCACTGGTACAGCGTGCCGATGCCGGAGATCGCGATGGACGCGGCCGCCGAGCTAGTGGCCCGGCTGCCGTTCGTGCCCGCCGAGGCCCAGTGGATCGAGGCCGTACGCACGCCGGTGCTGATGGACACCGCCAAGGCGCGGCGCGAGCTGCACTGGCGCCCTGCCCACGATGCGCGCGAGACGCTCCAACAGATGGTCGACGCCGCCCGCTCCGAGCAGCTGATCCGCTGACTACGTGTCGGAGTTGAGGTCCGGCAGCCCGAGCGTCTGCAGCCAGTGGTTGACGGTGATGTTGAGCTGGGTGAACTCGCCCGTCCAGATCAACACGCCCATTCCGATCAGCACCGCCCCACCCACGCCGATCACGACCGGGTAGTGGCGCTTGACGACGGCCAGCGCCGAGGTGGCCTTGCCGAACGCAAGCCCGGTGATCAGGAACGGGACCCCGAGCCCGGCGCAGTAGACCGCCAGCAGGAACGCACCGTGGGCGGCCGAGCCCGACACGCCGGTGGCGGTGACGATCGCTCCGAGCGTCGGCCCGGTGCACGGCGTCCAGGCGAGCGCGAACGCGGCGCCGGTCAGGATCGGGCCCCCGCGCCCGGCGCGCTGCATGAGCCTGTCCACGTGCCACTCGCGCGACAGGCCGGGGACGAACGGCGCCAGCACGAACAGCACCCCCATCGCGATGATCACCGCCCCGGAGACCTTCAGCGCGGCCGGCCCGGTGAGCGCCCCGTGCAGCGCCCGTTGGCCGAGCAGCCCGAGTGCGATGAAGATCATCGAGAAGCTCGCCACGAACGCCAGGCTCGGGCCGATCACGCGGCGTGCGCGAATGTCGGCCGGGGTCACGCCGGCCACGGCCGAGATGTAGCCCGGCACGAGCGGCAGGACGCACGGCGACAGAAACGAGATCAGCCCGGCCGCGAACGCAACCGGTATTCCAATGCCCGACGCAGGATCCATTCTTGTGTGCTGAGGGTACCCCGTGCCGCCTGTGATCCGGCGCCGAAGCGTCGAACACAAAGACCCCTAATGCGCCCGGACGGACCCGTCGGCCAGTGGTAGGTTTGCCGGAATGGCGACAACAACTGCAGCACTTCAAAACTTCATCAACGGTGAGTACGTCGACCCCGCCGACGGACAGACCGAGCCGGTGATCAACCCGGCGACCGGCGAGACAATCGCCCACGCCCCGCTGTCGACCGCCGAAGACGTCGATCGCGCGGTCAAGGCTGCTCGGACCGCGTACGAGGGCTGGTCCAGGACGACCCCGGGCGAGCGGGCGCTCGCCCTGATCAGGCTGGCCGACATCATCGAGGAGCACGCTGACGAGCTCGCTGAGCTCGAGTCAGACAACGCCGGCAAGCCGCTCGCTGCGTTCCGCGACGACGAGATCCCGTTCATGGTCGACAACCTGCGCTTCTTTGCGGGCGCGGCCCGCTGTCTGCACGGCCCCACGGCCGGCGAGTACATGGAGGGCTACACGTCGATGATCCGCCGCGAGCCGATCGGCGTCATCGGGCAGATCTCTCCCTGGAACTACCCCCTGATGATGGCCGTCTGGAAGATCGGCCCGGCGCTGGCGGCCGGCAACACGATCGTGCTCAAGCCCGCCGAGACGACCCCGCTGACCACGCTCAAGCTGGCCGAATACGTGGCTGAGGTCACCCCCACCGGTGTGCTCAACGTGATCACCGGTCACGGCGACCCCGCCGGACAGGCGCTCGTCACCCACAGCGACGTCAATATGGTCTCGCTGACTGGATCAGTTCAAACTGGCAAGTGGATCGCAAAAGCGGCGGCCGACACGCTCAAGCGTGTCCACCTCGAACTCGGTGGCAAGGCCCCCGTGGTCGTGTTCGACGACGTCGACCTCGAGACCGCACTCGAGACGATCGCCGGCACGGGCTACTACAACGCCGGGCAGGACTGCACCGCCGCGACCCGCGTGCTGGCCGGCTCCAAGATCCACGACGACTTCGTTTCGGGCCTGGTCGAGCAGGCCAACGGGCTCGTGATGGGCGACCTGCACTCCGAGGACACCACGCTTGGCCCGCTCAATTCCGCGCGCCAGCGCGAGCGCGTCGAGGGCTTCTTCGAGCGCAAGCCAAGCCACGTGGAGATCGCCACCGGCGGCAACGAACCCGACAAGCCGGGGTTCTGGCTCGAGCCGACGGTCGTTACCGGCCTCCAGCAGGACGACGAGATGATCCAGCGCGAGATCTTCGGGCCGGTGATCACAGTCCAGCAGTTCTCCGACGAGGCGGAGGCGATCAAGTGGGCCAACGGGACTCCTTACGGCCTGGCCTCGTCGGTCTGGACCCGGGACGTCGGCCGCGCAATGCGCGTTGCAAATGCCCTGGAGTTCGGGTGCGTGTGGATCAATGACCACATCCCGCTGGCGTCGGAAATGCCCCACGGCGGCTTCAAGCAGTCGGGTTACGGCAAGGACCTGAGCATGTACGCGCTCGAGGACTACACCGAGGTCAAGCATGTGATGGTGTCGTTGTCCTGACTCAGATCAGCAACTTTCCCCCTGGCCACCCGTTAGAGTGAGCGCCAAGGGTTCCCAGTGGAAGCGTCAGCACTCCAGGCTCCGGCAGCACTCCCTCGGGCTCGAGTATCGCTCGCGCCGCCGCTGCTTCGCTTGCGGTCTGACGAGCAACTGGTGGCGCTGTTCCGTGCCGGGCACGACGACGCGTTCCGGGCGATCCACGACCGCTATCGCCAGCGGCTGTTCGCCTACACGCGCCAGATGCTGCCGGCACGCCAGGACGCCGAGGACGCCCTCCAGGACGTGTTTGTGCGTGCCTACTCGGGGCTCCGGGCCAGCCACGGCCGGCTCGTCCTGAGGGCCTGGCTCTACCGGGTCGCACATAATCGCTGCATCGACGAGCTTCGCCGCCCCGCGCCGCCGCCGCCCGAGGTGCTGGAGCTCGTCCGCGCGCCCGCGGACGACCCGATCGCCGCGGCTGACCAGCGGGAATCGCTGCGACGCCTGGTCATCGACGTGCGGCGTCTGCCCGAGCAGCAACGGTCGGCGCTGCTGATGCGAGAGCTCGGGGGCATGGCGTACGCGGACATGGCCGACGCGCTCGGCGTGTCGGTCCCCGCCGTGAAGTCGCTACTGGTTCGTGCCCGGATCGCGCTGGCTCAGGCGCTCGAGGCCCGCGACACAGCGTGCTCTGACATCCGCGGCCAGCTCACGCTCGCCCACGACCGTGGCGTGCGTCCCAGCGGCACCGCCCGGCGCCACATGCACGACTGCACCCAGTGCCGCCACTTCCACGGCGAGCTGCGCGGCGTCAGCCGCCGGTTTGCCGCGCTTGCGCCGACGGTTGGGCCGATGGGCGTGATCGCCAAGGTCCTCGGCATCGGCGGCGGTGCCGGGGGCGCGGCAGGTAGCGGCGCGATCGCCGCGGGCGGGGCTGCCGGGACCGGTGGAGCGATCGCCTCCGTAGGACTTTTCGCCACCGGGGCGGGCCACATCGCGACGCTGATTGCGGCCGCGGCGGTGACCGCGGGAGGAGCGGTCGAGATCCAATCGTCGATCGCGCCACATGCGCACCACGCACGGCACACGCGCCCTGCTGCCACAGCACCGGCCGCGTCCAGCGCACAGCACCAGCAGACGGTGGCTTTCGCTCAGGCCACGCCGGCGACGTCATCCGCACAGCAGGTCGTCGTTCCGGCGCGCCGGACGCCCACCGTCGCCCTGCCCGTCAAGCACAAGCAGGTACGTCATCGCCAGCAGACGCCGGCCGGCCACATCACAGACCCGGCGCAATCCCCGTCGAACACCACCACGGGCACCACCAACGGCACCGGCACATCGTCGACCACCGGCGGCACCGGGACATCGGACGGCTCGCTGGACCCGACCAACACGACCAACGGCAAGTCGACAACGACGACCCCCACGAGTACGTCGGACCCGGTCACCGCGCTGGACCAGTCGGGCACCACGACGCCGACCACAGGCAACGGAACCCCGCCGACGGCATCGACGAGCTCACCGGGCACGACGAGCTCGAGCACGCCCACCACCGGACCCGCGACCGTCAGCCCATCGACGGCGGGCTCTTCGCCGTCGACCACGTCGAGCCCCGGCAACGGCTCTTGAGGCACCGGCTGGCACACCGGTGCACCAGCCGGTAATCACGGCACGTGTATCGCGGCCCCGGATGACCGTCATGCTGCGCCCTCGAATCCTCGCGCAGCGCTGCTGCGCTTCGAATTCTGCGTCCTTGCCTGCCGGCCCCCGGACCTCGCGCTCCACGCACCCTGACCACCGGCTGGCACACTAGATCCATCAACCGCTACCTCGAGCCTCTAGACCACGAAGAGGTCCTCGTCCGCCGCGGCCGGCGCTCGGGCCTGTTCACATTCGTCGCCGTGCATTCGACCGTTCGCGGGCCAGCGCTCGGCGGATGCCGCATGTGGGTATACGAGGATTCGCGGGCGGCGCTACGCGATGTGCTGCGCCTGTCGCGCGCGATGACCTCCAAGGCCGCGGTCGCGGATCTGCCGCTGGGCGGAGGCAAGGGCGTGATCATGCTGCCCAACGGCGACACGATGACCCGCGAGCGCCGTCACGCGGCGCTGCTGGACTTCGGCGACACCGTCGCAGCCCTGCAGGGGCAATACATCACGGCCGAGGACGTCGGGACCTCGAGCCGCGACATGAACGTGATCGCCGAGCAGACCAAGTACGTCGCCGGGTTGCCGCGACAGCGGGGCGGCTCCGGCGACCCTAGCCCGTTCACGGCGCTCGGCGTCCACGTCGCGATTCGCGCTTGCTGCGAGCGGGTGTTTGGCTCGAGCTCGCTGCGCAACCGCAAGGTCTGCATCGTCGGGCTCGGCCACGTCGGCTCGCGCGTGGCAAAGCTCTGCGCCAAGGACGGGGCGAAGCTGGTGCTCGCCGACGTCGACCGCAGCAAGCGCAAGCTCGCCGAGGAGCTCGGCGCGAGCTGGTCGACTCCGGCGCGCGCTCTCGACGCCAAGGTCGACGTGCTGGCGCCGTGCGCCCTCGGGGGCTTCCTCGACGACGAGACCGTGCCGCGGCTGCGCTGCCGGGTGATCGCCGGCGCCGCCAACAATCAGCTGGCCGACGACCGGATCGCCGACCTTCTCGCCGACCGGGAGATCCTGTGGGCCCCGGACTTCGTGGTCAATGCCGGCGGCATCATCAACATCGTCGAGGAGCTCGACGAGTACAGCCCGGCGAACGCCCGCCGGCGGGTGCGCCGGATCGCCGCAACGCTCGGCGAGATCTTCGACCACGCCGAGAAGATGTCGGTCACGCCGCTGGCGGCCGCCAACCTTCTGGCCCGCGAGCGCCTGCGGGCGTAGTCACCGCGAGTCAGCGCGGCCAGTCGGGCCGGGCGGGACGCTCCACGCCGTCGGGCAGCCTGCCCTCGTCGGCGAGCTTGTCCAGGTGCGCCGCCAGCGTCACGGTGGCCGCCATTCGTAGCTGCGGCGGGGCGTCGTCCCAGACCTCGTCGAGCAGCTCGTCGACGCTCCGCTTGCCCGAGTCAAGCGCCGCCACCACGCGCCGCTCACGGTCGAGGCGATGCGAGATGTACTCGTCGAGCTTGGCGGCGGGATCGTCGACCGGGGGGCCGTGCCCCGGTCCGATCACCGAGAGCTCGCGGCGGCGCAGCTTCGCCAGACCGTCGAGGTAGGACGCCAAGGCGCCGGGGTCCGGCGCGATGAACACGCTCCCCTCGCCCAGCACCGCGTCGCCCGTCAGCGCCACACCGCCCACGACATACGCGAGGTGGTCGGGCGCATGCCCGGGAGTCGCGACCGCCTCGAACGGCCCCACGCGGCTCGTGTCGGCGAGCAGCACGTCGACGTCGCCCCGGGCCGCCGCCAGCGGCACCCCCGCAAACCGCTCGCGGATTGCCGGCACCGCCTCGGAGTGGTCGGCGTGGTCGTGGGTCAGGACGACCCCGCCGAGACCGCCGCGGCGCTCGATCTCCTCCATCAACGCGCCGAGGTGCTCGTCGAGCGCCGGTCCGGGGTCGACCAGCCAGGCCGGATCGCGGCCGACGATCCACGAGTTCGTGCCAGACAGCGTGAACGGTCCGGGGTTGGCCGCCCGGATCCCGACGATCTCGTTCCCCGGCAGCTCGACCTTCGTCACGCGGTGACCGAGGTCTCTGCCTGCGTGATCGGCCAGCCGTTGCGCCGCCACGTGCCGACGCCGCCGCCGGCGACGTGGACCACGTGCCCCGCACCGTGAAGGGCCAGCAGCGACGCGGCCACCGCGCTGCGCTGCCCCGAAGCGCAGATCACGGCCACCGGCCGGTCCGGATCGATCCCCGCGGGCACCCCGCTGACGTCGTGGTAGGGCACGTGGACCGAGCCGGGAATGTGCCCCTCCTCCCATTCCTGGCGCTCGCGCACGTCGAGCACCTGCAGCTCCTGTCGGCGCGCGTGCAGCGTGGTCACGTCGATCCGTGCGAGCGAGTCCGTCGGCAGCGACAGCGCGTGCCAGGTGCGCATTCCGCCCTTCAGGTAGCCGGCCACCCTGTCGATCCCGACCGACACGGCGAGCTGCGCCGCGTGGGCGGCGTCGGCATCCCCCTCTCCGACGAGCATGATCTCCTGGTCGCGGCTCGCAATCCACGCAAGCTTGGTCCCGAACCCCGCGCGCACCACGGGATTGCACACCGCCCCGGGGATGTGAGCCGCGTCGTAGGCGTCGTCGTCGCGCACGTCGACGAGCAGGGCGCCCGTTGCCTGTTTTCGCTCGATGTCGCCGGTTGCCAGCGGGGGCGGGTCCAAGCCGCCGGTGCGCAGCGGACCCCGGTTGATCGCAACGATCTCCTGAAAGTTCGGCGGCTGCGGACGGAGCTGGGCGGTTGCTGCGCGCACGAATGCGTCCTCGTCCTCGAGCTGCAGCAGGCGGTTGTGGCGACGCTCGAATGCAATCGTCGAGCTGACCTTCATGTCCATCGACGGGCCGCCGCACAGCGAGCCGCCCACATGGCCCGGCCACACTTCGCATTCCCCCGGCAGCGCCAGCAGCGTGTCGTGCAGGGAATGGAAGATCCCGTGGGCGCCCTCCTCCTTCTCGACCGCGAGGTCGGGTCGCGCGACGTCGCCGACGAACAACGTGTCGCCGCTGAGCACCGCCCACGGCTCGAGGCCTCTCGCCCGGTCGATCAAGGCAAACGCCGTGTGCTCGGGCCGGTGTCCCGGCGTGTGCATGGCGCGGATCGTGACGCAGCCCAGCTCGAGCTCCCAGCCATCGTCGAACGGCTCGTGCTCATAGTCCGGGGTCGCCAGCCGGTGGATGTGGATCGTCGCGCCGGTCGCGGCGGCGAGGCGGCCGTGGCCGGAGACGTGGTCGGCGTGATTGTGGGTCTCGAGGATGTGCTCGATCCGCACGCCCATGTAGCGGGCCATCGCCAGGTAGTCCTCGACGTCGAGCTTAGGGTCGATCACGGCGGCGACGCCGGCGTCCTCGTCGCCGACCAGGTAGGAGCCGCAGCCGAGGTCGTCGTAGATGAACTGGCGGAAGATCATCTCGCCGCCCCGACCGGCAGCAGCGCATCGAGCTCGGTGAGCTGCCGGCGCAGGCCGCCGCAGACGTCCTCGCAGAGCGCGAACACGCCCTCGTCGGCGATCGCGTAGCGAGCCGACGTTCCCTGCTTGGTCCGCCGGACGATGCCGGCCTGAAGCAGCACGCCGAGGTGCTTGGAGACGTTCTGCTGCGAGGCGCCGAGCGCCTCGTGGAGCTCGGTGACGGTGGCATCGCGCTCGCGCAGGAGGTCGAGCAGCCTGATGCGGGTGGGTTCGCCCAGCACGCGGAAGCGCCGCGCGATCAGCTCCACGAGCTGCTCGGGCAGCGGGTGCGGGATCGACGCGCCATTCTCGACCGGGGCCGTCACGGTGCCGCTCACCCTATCACAACTTCTTGGTTGTGCAGTTGGAGCAAACCCGAAGGATCTTGCGGTGCTTTGACTGTCGAGTCTCCAAGCACTGGGCGGGGCCGTAGCATTTGGACGAGCATGACCGACTACACCCAGCTGCCCGCCGACCTGCCCGTTCCAGAGGACGACGGCGCCGCCGATCACCTGCCGGGACGCCGGGTCCCCGACGTCACGCTCCCGGCGACGTCGGGCGAAGCGGTTGCGCTCGGCGGGCTCGGACCCGGCCGCGCGATCGTGTACGTCTATCCGATGACCGGCCAGCCCGAGGTCGCCCTGCCAGAGGGCTGGGACGACATCCCGGGCGCCCGCGGATGCACCACCGAGGCCTGTGACTTCCGCGACCACCACGCCGAGCTGCTCGACGCCGGCGCTGCTCGTGTGTTCGGCCTGTCCAGCCAGGACACCGACTATCAGCGTGAGATGGTCCAGCGCCTGCGGCTCCCCTTCGCCGCGCTCTCCGACACCGATCTCGCCCTCGCCGACCGGCTGGGGCTGCCGACGTTCGAGGCCGCCGGCACGACGCTTTACAAGCGCATCACGCTCGTGATCCGCGACGACGCGATCGAGCACGCCTTCTATCCGATCTTCCCGCCCAACGAGCACGCCCGACAGGTCCTGCGATGGCTGCGCGACGCGGCCCCGGCGGCGCCATAGGCTGATGGGCGCGCACGTGTGGTCGTTCCTGCCGGTGGCGGCGATCTTGATCGTCGTCCCCGGCCCGGACACCGCGCTGGTGACAAAGAACGCGCTGCTGCACGGCCGGCGAGCGGCGTTGGGGACCGCGCTTGGAGTGAACGTCGGCCTGATCGTGTGGACGCTCGCAGCCGCACTCGGATTGGCGGCGGTCGTGAGCGCCTCCGCCGTCGCGTTCACCGCACTGAAGCTGATCGGCGCCGTGTATCTGATCTGGCTCGGCGTTCAGGCGCTGCGCGCTGCGCGGCACCACACCGCGGCCGCCGTTACCGGCGGCGCCGTTCGGTCCCGCCGCCTCGGTGGCCTCGGAGGGTTTCGCCAGGGTCTGGCGAGCGACCTCTCCAACCCGAAGATCGCGGTCCTGTTCACGAGCCTGCTGCCGCAGTTCGTCGCTGCCCGCTCACCGACGCTGATGCCGTTCCTGCTGCTGGGCACGATCTTCGTGGTGATGACCCTGATCTGGCTGTGCGGCTATGCGCTGGTCGCCGTCAAGGCCTCGGAGACATTGCGCCGCCCGCCGATCGCAAAGGCGCTCGAGCGCGTCACCGGCATTGTGCTGATCGGGTTCGGCGTACGGCTGGCGACCGAGTCCCGCCGCTAGCGCGAACGGCGGTAGGCGGCGATCACGACACCCGTCTCCGTCGTCACGGAGTCGATCAGGTCCAACTCCGCCGACGACGACCCGGTGCCGAACAGCCTGCGCCCCGAGCCGAGCAGGAGCGGATGGACCATCAGCAGGTACTCGTCGATCAGATCGGCCGCGATCAGTGTTCCGATCAGCGCGCCGCTGCCGAACACCGTCAGGGTGCCGTCGCGCTGCCGCTTGAGCTCGGCCACGTCCTCCTCGGCATCGCCGGACAGCAAGATCGAGTTGTCCCACGGCAACGGCTCGGCCAGCGAGCGGGAGGCCACGAACTTGGTCGTGTTCGTGAGCGCCTCCGAGAACGGGTTGCCCGGACGGTTGGGCCAGACCGCGTAGAAGTCCTCATACGTGCGCCGGCCGAACAGGAACGCGCGGTCCCCGGTCATCCGCTCGCCGATCTTAGCCGCCATCAGCTCGTCGTTGCGCGCCATCGCCCAGCCGCCGTGCACGAACCCGTCCCGGGTGTCCTCGTCGGGACGTGCGGGCGCCTGCATCACGCCGTCGAGCGTCACGTGATTGACAACGAGGACCTTGGCCATCTGGTGCTCCCTTGCTCGTCTGGACGGAGAGGCTGATTCTCGTCCCCGCGCCGGTCATCATGTAGGGCATGTCCCGCGAGGCCGACGCGCACGCTTTCTGGCTGCGTGCGCCCGGCATCGGTGAGATCCGGCCGGTGGCGCTGCCCGAACCGGGCCGGGACGAGGTGATGGTCCGCACGTTGCGTACGGGCGTCAGCCGCGGCACCGAGACGCTGGTGTTCCGAGGCAGCGTGCCGCCGGGTCAGTACGCCGCGATGCGCGCGCCGTTTCAAGAGGGGGAGTTCCCGGCGCCGGTCAAGTACGGCTACCTCAACGTCGGCGCCGTCGAGCGGGGACCGGAGGAGCTGCACGGGCGCACGGTGTTCTGCCTGTACCCGCACCAGAGTGCCTACGTGGTCCCGGCCCACGCGGTCACCGTCGTGCCCGATGACGTGCCACCGGCTCGCGCCGTCCTCGCGGGCACCGTCGAGACCGCCGTCAACGCGCTGTGGGACGCGGGCCCGCTGCTCGGCGATCGGGTCGCCGTCGTCGGCGCGGGCATGGTCGGCTGCTGCGTCGCGCGCCTGCTGAGCCGGTTCCCGGCGATCGAGGTCACGCTCGTCGACGTCGACCCGGGCCGCGCCGCGGTGGCCGCCGCGCTCGGCGTCGAATTCGCCTTGCCGGCCGACGCGCCCGGCGCCCGCGACCTGGTGGTCCACGCCAGTGCGACATCCGCCGGCCTGCAGCGATCGCTTGAGCTGCTCGCGCCCGAGGGCACGGTGATCGAGCTCAGCTGGTACGGCGACGACGAAGTCCGCCTGTCGCTCGGTGGCGCGTTTCACTCGAGTCGCCTCGGCATCCGAGCCAGCCAGGTCGGCACCGTCTCCCCCGCCCGGGCTGGGCGCCGGACGACGGCCGATCGGTTGACACTCGCTCTCGAGCTTCTGCGCGACCCCGCGTTCGATGCGCTCCTGACCGGACAGTCCCACTTCTCCGAGCTTCCCGACGTGATGGCGCAGCTGTCCGCGGGGAATCTGCCGGCGCTCTGTCACACCATCACCTACGACGGGGAGTAGCTCTTGTTCAGCGTGACCGTCCGCGATCACATGATGATCGCCCATAGCTTCGAGGGCGAGGTGTTCGGGCCCGCACAGCAGCTCCACGGCGCGACCTACGTCGTCGACGCGACGTTCCGCCGCGCGGAGCTCGACTCCGACAACATCGTCGTCGACATCGGTCGCGCGTCCGAGGAGCTGCACGCCGTGCTCGCCGAGCTCAATTACCGCAACCTCGATGACGACGACGCGTTCGCGGGCATGAACACTTCGACCGAGGCGCTCGCAAAGGTCGTCGCGGACCGGCTGGCGGAGCGAATTGCGGCCGGTGCGCTCGGCGACGGCGCGCGCGAGCTCGACGGGCTGGTCGTGACGCTGCACGAGTCGCACATCGCCTGGGCGAGCTACGAGCGGCGGTTGTGAGGACGGTGCACGCCGTCCTGCCGGACGGCATCGACGACCCTGCTCGGCCGAGCGGTGGCAACGTCTACGACCGCCACGTCTGCAGCGGTCTCGCCGCGCTCGGCTGGAGCGTCCGCGAGCACGCGGTGCACGGCTTCTGGGACCGGCCCGGCGCGACGGGGTTCGCCGCGCTCACCCGCGTCATCGACGCGATCCCCGATGGCGCCGTCGTGTTGCTCGACGGGCTGATCGCGTCGACGGCGCCCGCGGTGCTCGTGCCGCAAGCAAGCCGGTTGCGGCTGGTCGTGCTCGTCCACATGCCACTCGGCGACCGGCCGCGGGACGACGACGCACGCCCGCGAGAGAACGCGGTGCTGTCGACGGCCGCCGCGGTCGTGACGACCAGCGCATGGGCGCGGGATCGGCTGCTCGAGCTGTACGCGTTGGCCCCCGACCGCGTGCGCGTCGCGCACCCCGGTGTCGATGCGGCGCAGCCGGCGTCCGGGACCGCGACCGGTGGCGCGTTGCTGTGCGTCGCGGCGGTGACCGTCGACAAGGGCCACGACCTGCTGCTCGACGCGCTGACGACAATCTCAGATCTGACCTGGAGCTGCGTGTGCGTCGGCCGGCTGGATCGAGACCCGGCGTTCGTGGACGCGCTGCGTCGCCGCGCGCAGGACAACGGGCTCGGCGTGCGCGTGAAGTTTGACGGACCGCTGAGCGGAACCGAGCTCGATCGCAGCTACGCCGCCGCCGACGTGATGGTGCTCGCATCGCGCGCCGAGACCTACGGCATGGTCGTGATCGAGGCGCTGGCACGTGGCCTGCCGGTGATCGCCGCCGATGTAGGAGGCCTGACCGAGGCGCTGGGCCACGGCGCCGCCGGCAGCCGCCCGGGCTTGCTGGTCGCGCCTGATGACGCCGCGGCGCTCGGTGCGGCGCTGCGCGCATGGCTCGGCGACGCGACGCTGAGGCTGCGGTTGCGCCAGGCAGCGCTCGAGCGGCGCGAGTCACTCCCGGACTGGTCGAGCACCGCGTCCGGCCTCGCGGCGGTCCTCACCGAGGCTTCGCGATGAGTTATCACGTCGTCCGCGTCAGCAACGACTGGCTGCAGTTGCGCGAGCCCGCCGACGCCGCTGCGCGTTCGCGCGAGCTCGTCGAGCAGCTCGCGGGGCGGCCTCGGGCGCGAGGGCGCTGGGTGGTCCACGACCTCGGGGGCGGCACCGGATCGATGGGCCGCTGGCTCGCGCCGCTGCTCCAAGGGCCACAGCACTGGGTCGTGCACGACCGGGACGCAGACCTGCTGGCCCTCGCGGAGCTCCCGAGAACGGCCGCCGACGGCGCCGCGGTCACCTTCGAGACAAAGGCGTCCGACATCACCCGGCTGCAGCCAGCCGACCTTGCGGGCGCGACGCTGATCACCGCTTCCGCACTGCTGGACATGCTGACCGAGGACGAGCTCGCCCGGTTGCTCTCGGCGTGTGCCGGCGCCGGCTGTCCGAGCCTGCTGAGCCTGTCGGTTGTCGGTCGCGTCGCCATGAAGCCGACTGATCCCCTCGACGATCGCGTTGCCGCCGCGTTCAACGACCACCAGCGCAGGACGACGGGACGTGGGCGACTGCTTGGACCCGACGCCGCCGGCGTCGCCGCCGAGCAGTTCGAGCGCCTCGGAGCCGAGGTCCACGTCCGATCCAGCCCCTGGCGGCTCGGTGCCGCTCACGCCAAGCTGGCGGAAGCCTGGTTCACCGGGTGGGTCCGCGCTGCATGCGAACAGCAACCCGAGCTGTCGGCCCAGGCCGAGGCGTACACGTGCGGGCGGCTGGCGCAGGCGGCGGCCGGGCAGCTCGAAGTCAGCGTCGACCACGCCGACGTACTGGCACTGCCCGGCTAGCCGTCAGCCAGTCTCGAACCGAGACGAGAGCGCGTAGCGCAGCAGCACCACGTCGCCGATCTGGCGGACCTCGGCGAGCGTCGCGCGCCGGCCGGGATTGAACGGGAACTGTCCGTCGCTGACGAACCGCGTCGCACGGGAATCTCCGACGAAGAACGGAGCGACGACAAGCTGCAGCTCATCGGCGAGGTTGTCGGTGAGGAACTGCGTGTGCACGTTGCCGCCGCCCTCGACCATCAAGCGGCTTACACCGCGCTCACCGAGGTCCTCGGTCAGCCGGCGCATCTTGACCCGCTGGCCGCCGTCGACGACGGTCGCGAGCTCTCCGAGCCGCGTCCGGGCGTCGCCGACGCGCGGGCTCACGCAGTAGACGAGCTTCTCGGCGTCGCCGGTGGTGAAGAAGTCCGCGTGCGGATCCAACTCGACGCGTTCTGTGACCGTCACCTTGATCGGCGACGGCGTCAGCCCTCGCGCGGTGCGCGCGTCGCGGCGGCTCTTGGAGCGCACCAGCAGCCGCGGGTTGTCGTTGCGCACCGTGGCCGCGCCGACGAGGATCGCGTCGCACGACGCGCGCACGGCGTCGACCCGGTCAAAGTCGGCGTCGTTGGACAGCTCCAGGCGCCGCGGCGACGCGCTGCCGAGATATCCGTCGATCGACATTCCACAGCTCAGTAGAACGTACGGTCGGTCAGGCATGTACCGCTGTCTCGTGGAGCCGCCGTGCGCTGGCTTCGGGAAGCCGCATACGACGGAACCATGCCACCACGAGCACGACGGCGCCAGGCAGGCAGGCGACGAACACCATGACGCCGTATACGACGGCCGTGGTCACCCCCTGTTGCGCGCCAAGGCCGGCCGCACCGAACGCCCACGCGGTGACGCCTTCGCGCGGACCCCATCCGGCGGCGCTGGGCAGCACCATCCCGGTCATCGCCAGCAGCGCAATCGGCAGCATCTGGGTCAGCGGCGCGGTGCTGCCAGCAGTCCGCGCGGCGATCAGGAATGTGGCCGCGTGGCCTACGACGACCAGCGCAGAAGCGAGCGCGATGCTGCGCCACGCCCCACGGGACAACAGCGCGTCGCGGATGTCGCGACCCAACGCGGTCCGGACGCGCGCCAGCACCGAGCGGTTGCCGCCGGGTAGCGCCCGCGCCACGAGCACCGCAATGAACGTCGCGACGACCGCTGCGACCGCCACCACCGGCATGACCGAGTGCACGGGCGAGGGCAGGACAAGCAGTACGACGAGCGTCAGGACGAACTGCACGGCCTGACCCGCGGAGCGTTCCCACGCCACCGCCCGCAACCCGCGGCCGACGTCTCGTGCGTCGCGCCCGTGGCTGACCCCACGGTGCACATCGCCAACGACCCCGCCGGGCAGCGTCAGGTTCAGGAATTGGGAGCGGTAGTAGGCCGCCACCGCCCCGGGCAGCGACAGGTCGACCCCCAAACCGAGGGCCACGGTCTTCCACCGCCAAGCACAGCACAGCGTGGTCAGCAGCGCGATGCCCGCCGCTGCCGCGAGCGCCCGAGCATCGACGAGGCGCACGCCGTCGAGAAACGGCCCGGTGCCGAGGCGCCAGACCAGCACGGCGAGCACCAGCGCGGGTGCCAGAAAGCGGCCCCAGACCCACAACGTCCGGCGGCTCATACCGGAGCCCCTTGCGCTCGCGGGAGCCGTAGCCCTCGAGCTCGACGGGCGCTTCGCGGGCGCATGAACGGCCTCTCGAACACCGACGCGAACAGCCGCGCGAACCCGATCGTCAGCGGCAGCGTGATCGCGAGCGAGACGAGGAACGCCGGGACGCCCTGGCTGACGCGACCGGCCACGATCTTCTCGTAGACGATGGCGACGATCGGCGCGTGCGTCAGGTACAGGCTGTAGGACGACATGCCGAGCTTGCGGATCGGCTTGGCGTCGAGTGTGCGCAGGAGCGGAGCGGGATGTCCGGTGGCCAGAGCGGCGAGCAGGCACGCAACTGCTGGGCCGAATGCGATGTCGACCCAGAACAGGTGGTCAAGCGTCCACACCGAGCCCTGCAACCAGATCGTCGCGAGCACGGGCGCCGCGGCGGCGAGCGCGAGCCACGCCCACGGCCACGACCTGCGTGCCGTGCTCGCACCGACGATGGCGGCGCTGAGGATCCCGACCGCAAACAGCGCCGCCAGGTCGGGTGGGGACTGGATCACGAACGTGTCGACCTTGGCGAGGTGCGGGCCGACGATCCCGACAGCGGCCACCACGAGCGTGACCGCGGCGACCATCTTGAGCGCGCTGCGCCGCCGGATGATCAACAGCAACAACGGGAACAGCAGGTACAGCTGCGCCTCGACGGCCATCGACCAGAACGCGGCGTTGGGGCTGTGCGCGCCGACGAAGTTCTGCACCAGCAGGCCGTTGACGACGACGGCTTTCGCGTCTGGCACGCCGTACCCCGGCTGAGGCACGATCAACCACGCCACCGCGAGGCTGAACGCAAGCGCGGCCCAATAGGCAGGCAGTATGCGCCGGGCCCGTCGGCGGGCGAACTGGGAGACGCCATCGAGCCGCCACCCGTGCCGGGCCGGCGCCAGCGCCAGGGAAAAGCCCGACAGCACGATGAAGACGACGACGGCGAAGCGTCCGTAGATCAGCCACGCGGCCCAGAATGGCGCATGATCGACCGGGTAGCCGGGGAACGCGCGCAGGAACACGTGGTTGACCACGACGTACAGCGCGGCCAGACCCCGGATTCCGTCCACGCCGGCCAGCCGCTGTCGGTAAGGACCGTCTGCAGTCACGACGTGTCAGGGGGTCGCGACTTTGGCGTCAAAGGCGGTCAGGAAGCGGTTGCGGAAGGCGCTCATCGGCCAGACCGGCGCGTTGGGCTTGGGCTGCAGGCCCGAGTTCCAGCCCCAGCTTCCGATCTGCTGCAGCACCTTCGGGTCGTGGGCGATGATCGAGATCGGCACGACGTGATTGGAGTTGTGGCCGCTGACGATCGGCAACGGCTGGTGGTCGCCCAGCACGATGAGCACCAGGTTCTTGTCGCCGTAGTGCTGCACGAACGAGGTCAGCGTGTTCATCGCGTAGACGATCGACGTGCCGTACGCCGCCTTGACGCGAGTTCGATTGCTCCAGAACGCGCCCGTCTCGTGGATCATCGGCGTCTTGTTGTAGGTCGATCCGTTGCCCACCTGCTTCCAGCCGATCGTATGCGGGATCTTGTTCCATGGCATGTGGCTCGACACCGTGTCGACCTCGGCGAACAGCGGCTTGCGGTGGGTCTTTGAGAGCTCTAGGCGCTGGAGCGCCGAGAAGATGTACTGGTCAGGCATCGACGCATACGTGAACGTGGGGCCGTGATAACCGACCTGATAGCGGTTGTAGATCTTGTCGTAGTGGTAGTACTTTTCCCCCTGCGGCCAGGCTCGGTCGTTCGACGGTACGTCGTCGACCGTGCGCCACCCGGCCTGCTTGAACGCCTGGGCGAGCGTGAAGCGCTTCGCCGACATCAGCTGGTTGTAACGGAGCTGGCTGTCGACCCAGAGCCCCGACTGCAGGCTGGAGTGCGCCAGCCAGCTGATGCCGCCGTAGGTCGCCGAGTCGAGGAAGCCGCTGCGCGCCGAGAAGCCCGCGCTCTGCAGCCGCTGGTCCCCCTGCGTCAGGGTCGCGTCGACCTCGGGTGAGAACGACGTCCCCTGCACGGCCTGCTGGCCGTAGGCCTCGACGAACACGAGCAGCACATCCTTGCCGCGCAGGCCGGTCAGCAGCTGATTGGTGGGCGTGTTGCGGAACGCGTCGTGATTGATCTGCTTGGCGAACACGCCCCTGTCGTGGATGTCGGCCTGCAGCGCGTGCACCTGATCGACGATGAGACCGGCGGAAAGCGTCGATGCGATCGGCGTGTGGGAGATGAGCTGCGCGCCGAACGCCCAACAGACCGCCCACACCGCGGCGAGCCCGGCGACGACTCGGATCGACCAACGGCGGTTGGCAGCGGCGACGTGGCTCAACCGCAGCATCGCAAGCGTCAGGAGCACGACGAGCACGACGAGCCCGAGGACCGCCCCCACCTCGATCAGGTGCGTCTCGGTCCGGCCGACAAGGGAGCGCAGCGTCTCCAGGCCGTTGCCGAGCTGACTCGTGTCCCCGATTGGGTCAAACGGCCGGTTGAAGGTCTTGAAGATCTCGTAGTTGATGACCTTCAGGGCGACCACGACGGTGAGCGCCAGGCCGACACCCACGGCCATGACGCGCCGACCTCTGGCGGGCAGGACGAGGGCCAGGGCGATGAGCAGGAGCCCCTCGAGCGGAAGCCGCAGGAACCCGTTGAGCGTCAGGTACTGCGGCTGGTCGGGGGCAACGAGGACGACCCACACGATCAGAGCGGCGAGGATCGTGAGCACCGCGGCGACGACGGTTCGAACGCGTACTGGAACCCGGCCCGGCTTCGGCTGCTCGGGCGGGGCGCTCGGAGCGGGCTGCGGCTTGGTCGCAATCGGAAGTCTCGTCGCGACCCGGTTGCGCCACAGCCACAACACGTCGCGGCCGAAGGACTCGAACAGCAAGACGAGCGCTGCTGCCAACGCGACGGTCGTTAGATCCCCAGGCAGGACGCCCGCGGCGGCGATGGTAAGGACGATCCCCTGCGTGGCCGCGACGACCTTGCGCCAGAAGCGCGGCGGCAGCGGCGCGCGCATCCACCGCAGCGGCCACCCGGCCGCCAGGAATGCATAGCGTGCCGTCCCGATCGCGAGCACCCAGGCGCCCGCCGAGCGCGCGACGTACACGCTGAGGACGAGGATCAGGAACGCGTCGACTTCACCGTCGAACTGCGCTCCCAGCTTCCCCGTCCGCGTGCGTCGCGCGACCCACCCGTCGACCGCGTCCAGCACCAGCGCAAGCGCCGACAATGCCACCAGCGTCGTGACCGGCACGGACTGGCCGAACGAGTCCACCACCAGCGCCGCGACGCCGAATGCGACCGCTGCCCGAGCGAGCGTCACCCAGTCGGCGCGCGTCAGCCGGTCGGCGCGGTAATGCGAGCGCCCGAAAGTCAGCGCCGCGTTGGTGATCACTCCGCAGGTGACGCCAACGGCCCACCCTGCGGGACTGAGGCCGGCGCCGCTGAGGGCAACCGTGGCGGCGAGTCCGGCGATCAGCAGCAGCTGCGAGCTCAGCACCGCGCGCGGTCCCGATGTGGCCCCGAGGGCCGCGGCTGAAAGCGTTTGCCTCATGCCAAGCATGACTCCTTCGCCGCGCCAAGACTTCCCCGCGGCGGGTTGACATCCTGTGGCAACAGTCGTGAAACAGGACGAGCGCGCCCCATTTGACCGGGCCCTTCAGCGAGCCCGCGCGTCGGCGTATCCCCCCGGCGAATTCGTCGAACACGAGGGGTTTATGCGCGTCGGCGAGATCCGCGCCGTCGCCGTTGCAGCCAATATCGCGCCCGGAGTCTGCGTGCTGGACCTGTGCTGCGGAGTCGCGGGGCCAGGACGGTTCATCACGCGGGAACTGGGCTGCTCCTATCTGGGTGTGGACCTCAGCTCCAGCGCCATCGAGATCGCGCGCTCCCGTGCCGGTGATCTCGATTGCCGGTTCGAGGTCTCCCGGATCCCCCCGGTTCCTCAAGGCCCGTTCGACGTCCTCCTGCTGCTCGAGACGATGCTTGCGTTCCCCGACAAGCAGCCGCTGCTTGAACAGGTATCGCGTGCGCTGGTATCCGGGGGGCGGTTCGCCTTCACGCTGGAGGAGGGTCTGCCGCTGACCACCGAGGAACGCGAACGGATGCCTGACGCGGACACGATCTGGCTCACCCCACTGGAAGAGATGCTCGGTTACCTGAAGCGGGCTGGGCTCGTCGTCCGCTGGCAGGAGGACTGCAGCCGGTCCCACCGTGCGATGGCGGATTCGCTCAGGGCCGCGTTTGCCGCCGATGCGCAGGCCATATCGGCGCAGATCGGGCGCCGGGGGCTCGAGGAGCTCGTTGCCTCCCACGGGCTCTGGAGCGAGTGGCTGGCCGGCGGTCGCGTGCGGAAGTTCGCGTTTGTGGCCGAGAAGGTCGCGCAATCTACGTCGGGAGGGCCTCGCATGTGATCAACTTGACTAGCCCGTGTCTCAAAAGACCAGCGACCCGTCGTCGCAAGACTCGCCGGCCGGCTCGGAGAACGAGCGGCCCGTAAGCACCGATTCGCCCCAACGGCGGCGGCTCAGCGTGCGCGTGCTCGCTACGACGCTCGCCGGCGTGCTCTCGATCGCCGCGCTGCTCTGGGTCGCGCCGCCGGCGCAGGTCTTCGACGCGATCGCCCAGATGAGCCCTGTTTGGCTGCTCGCCGCCATCGGACTCGAGCTCGGGTCCTGCCTGAGCTACGTGATCGTGTTCCGGCGCTTCTTCCCCGAGCCGCACCGCGCTGACGGTCGCCGGGTGGCATGGATCGCGATGGGCGCGGGCGCGGTACTCCCGGGTGGCAACTTCTCCTCCGCGGCGACCACCGGCTGGCTGCTGCGCAATCACGGCATCGGCACCCGTCGCCTGATTGAGCGCTGCGGCGCGCTGTTGTGCTTCCTCACGCTGTTCGGGTTCTTCATCAACGGGGTCGCCGGAGCCTTCCTGCTCGCCGGGATCGGCCACGGCCCGCACGATCTCGAGCATTCCGGGGTCCCGATCCTCGTCTCGCTGACCGTCATCGGCATCGCCACGGCGGGGATGCTGATCGCCCGCCGCCACCATGCGCGCGCCCCAGCGGCCGCGCGTTCCGCCGCTGCCTCGCTCGAGGGCGCGTGGAGCTCGCTATCGACGCCCCACTGGCGGATGCTCGGCGCCGCGGGCTTCCTTCTGCTCGACATCGCCGCGCTGTGGGCCGCATGCCGCGCGACCGGTCATCACATCGGGATGCTGGCGCTCGCGGTGGCGTACTTCATCGGCTACCTCGCGACCATGATCCCAGTCCCAGCCGGCCTCGGGGTGCTCGACTCCGGGCTCGCCGGCGCGCTCGTGCTGTACGGATACTCCCCCGCGGCCTCGGTCGGCGCCGTGCTTGTCTACCACGCGATCGCCGTATGGGTTCCCGGGCTCGGTGGGCTCATCGCGTGGTTGCCGACGCGGGCCCGGCGGCTGGCCGATACAGCCGCCGACCCCGCTGCGGCGCTGCCTTGATCTACCCGACCGTTTGGCCGGCTGCCTGCGCAGCTCGCTGCCAGTCTTCGAGGCGGGTAGTGCCGATCCGCGCGTCATCTCCGGGCAGGAGCGTGCGCTCGCTCGGGTTGATGCCGTAGTAACGCGCCGTCGGATCCGTGATGACCTCGCGAGGGTCGTTGCGCGCGCTCAACACGCTGCGAATCAGCTCGTCGAGACGGAACTGCTCGGGGCCCGCGATCTCGACGATGCCGTTCAGCGGCGGCCCGACCGCAACCCGCCCGACCCCGCTCGCGACGTCGTCGGCGGCCATCGGCTGGATCAGCGCCGGCGGGAGGCGAACCGTGTCGCCCTCGGTGGCCCCGTCGGCGATGCCGTCAATGAATTCGAAGAACTGGGTCGCGTGCACGATCGAATACGGAATCGAAGAGCCCTCGATCAACTTCTCCTGGGCGAGCTTGGCGCGGAAGTAGCCGCTCTCGGTCAGCCGGTCGGTGCCGACGACCGAGAGCACGACGTGGTGTCCAACGCCCGCGGCTGCCTCGGCGTCGAGGAGGTTGCGAGAGGACGTCTGGAAGAACTGCATCACCGCGTCGTCTTCCCAGTTCGGAGCGTTGGAGACGTCGACCACGACCGACGCGCCCTGGAGGACTTCGGAAAGGCCTTCGCCGGTGATCGTGTTGACGCCCGTGTTGGGCGACGCCGGGACCACTTCGTCCACGTGCCCCTCGAGCCTGGCGACGAGCTTTGATCCGATCAGTCCGGTTCCGCCGATGACAACGACCTTCATGCTCGTTCCTTTCGCTTGTTCGTGCACGACGATCACGCGGTGACGCGCGACGCGGCCACCTCGAGGATCAGATTCGCGGTCGCGTCGGGTTGTGAGACGGGGGCGGCGTGCGAGGCGCCGGGGATCTCGATCGTGCCGCGCGCGCTCGCTCGCTTTGCCATGTAGTGCTGCAACGCCGGCGGGATGATGCGGTCCTCGGTGCCGATCAGAAACCAGGAGGGCACCTCTTCCCACAGCGAGCGCTCGCCGGAGGGCTCGACGAGCGCTTCCTGCGTGGCCGGTCGCTGCGTGACTGCCAACCTGGCGGCCTGGTCAGCGGGCACATCCGGGCAGAAGACGTCGTGGAACGCGTCCAGCGTGATGAACAGATCGGTCGTCCCGTCGCTGCGCGGCACCGGCCGCAGCGTCGTCTCGCCGAGCATGCTGCCGGGGAACTTGCCTGCCAGTGCGAACGCGCTGTCACCCGGCGCCGGGGCGAAGCCGTTGGCGTAGACGAGTCCGATGATCTCGCCGGCGTCGGCGTCGACGTTGGACATCACGGCGCCGCCGTAGGAGTGCGCCACGAGCACGACCGGGCCCTCGACGGACCGCACGACGTCGCTGACCGACTGGGCGTCGGCGGCGAGCCCGCGCAGCGGGTTGGGGGCGGCAATGACGTCGTGCCCGTCGGTCAGGAGCCGGTCGACGACCCCGTCCCAACTTGCCGATTCGGCGAACGCGCCGTGGATGAGAACGATCGTGGGCGGCATGAGGCGGTCCTTTCGGTTGATATGAGCGCCTATCGAATGCAGGCGCCGAACGTGAGCACCACTGTCGCTGTACCGGGTCACTGGTCGCGTCTGTATGAGGCCCCAGTTGGTACCCCAGCCTCGGCATCGACTAGGGGGTTGACGCGGGACCCATACGGACGCGGGCTGCTGGGTGCATGCACGAAGCTGGCGACATGACTACTTCCAAGCCACTCACCTCCCCGGGCGCTGCGGGCGCCCACGCGCCCACGTCGCACACCGAGATCTTCGAGGAAGACGCGTCGCTGGTAGCTGTCGCGGCCGCCGACACATTGCGGGCAGTCGAGGTCGTCGGCGCGGTGCTCGTTGGGCTCCTGGTCTGCCCGCCGCTGGCGATCCTCGCGTTCGTCTTCGTCGTCCCGTTCCTCGTCGTGGCGCTCGTCGTCGGGCTCCTTGTCGCGGTCCTCTCGACGCCATACCTGCTCGTCCACCACTTCCGCGGGCATCATGAAGGTCACCTGTCGGTGCTCGCGCATCGCCTTCGTCACGCCGCTCGAGCCCTGTTCGATCTCGCGCCCCACCGGATCGTCGCCGACGTCCGCAACGGCAGCGCTCGCCGGTGACCGCGACGGCGCCGGCGCAGATCCGTCACCTGCGCTCTCGCGGCGACGGCATCGCGCAACCGGTCACCACGGTCGAACTGTTCTTCGACCTTGTCTACGTTTTCGCGGTCACGCAGACGTCACACATGATCCTCTCCGACCTGACGGTCGCCGAGGTCGGACGGGCGGCGTTCCTGCTGCTGATCGTGTGGTGGGCGTGGATCTACACGACCTGGATGGCCAACTGGTTTGACCCGTCCTCGCCGGCGGTTCGCGGCGTGCTCACCGGCGTGATGCTGGTGAGCCTGCTGATGGCCGCCGCGCTGCCGGGCGCGTTCGGCTCCGACGGAGTCCTGTTCGCGATCAGCTACGTCGTGCTGCAGGTCGGGCGCAACGTCGCCGCCGCGAGCCTGCTGGACCGCGATCACCGGTTGCGCGACGTGTTCGAGCGACTCGTCGGCTGGAGCGCCGCATCCGGCCTGCTATGGCTCGCGGGGGCGGCGGTGTCCGGCGACCGCCGCCTGCTGCTCTGGATCCCGGCGGTCGCCCTCGATCTAGTCGCTCCGTTCGCCGGTTACTGGCTCCCCGGCCGGGGAGGCGCCGCCACCACGGACTACGACATCGACCCCGTCCATTTCACCGACCGTTGCCAAGGCTTCATCATCATCGCGCTCGGAGAGTCGATCGTCCTCACCGGCGCGACGGCCGCGCACGCCGGCCTGACGTCGACGGTCGTACTCTGCCTCGGCATCGCGTTCGTGGAGACCGCGGCGCTGTGGTGGTTGTACTTCTGCGCAGTCGCCGAGCGCTCGCGGCAGCTGATGGCGAGCGCCGAGGACCCCGGCCGGCTGGCGCGCGACGCCTACACCTATCTGCACGCCCCGATCGTGGCCGGGATCATCGCGGTGGCGGTCGGCGACGACCTGCTGATCGTCGATCCGGGGGCGGCGTTGCATGGCG
>Ga0207693_10000955_pt1 | contig 25933 bp, 30 predicted proteins | sample LARL81metaG_FD_184347 | JGI IMG/M metagenome (GOLD analysis project Ga0207693, IMG submission 184347) | Corn, switchgrass and miscanthus rhizosphere microbial communities from Kellogg Biological Station, Michigan, USA - LAR L8-1 metaG... | ecosystem: Host-associated > Plants > Roots >... | reverse complement strand
GCTGGAGCGAGCCGAAGCGCTGCCGGGACCGCTCGGGCCCTACGGCCTCCAGGCCGCGATCGCCGCCTGCCACGCGCGCGCGATCCGGGCCGAGGAAACCGACTGGGTGCGGATCGCCGCCCTCTATGAGGCGCTCGCCCAGATCGCTCCCTCGCCGGTGGTCGAGCTGAACCGGACGGTGGCGCTGGGGATGGCCTTCGGCCCGGAGGCCGGTCTAGAGCTGCTGGCGCAGATCGAGGATCAGCCCGAGCTAGCCGGCTACCACCTCCTCCCCAGCGTCCGCGGCGACCTGCTGGAGAAAGCCGGCCGCAGCGCGGAGGCGGCGGCCGAGTTCCGCCGCGCCGCCGCAATGACGGAGAACGAGCGCGAGCGCGAGCTGCTGCTCAAACGCGCCCGGCGAGGCGCCTGATCCCGTCCTCTTCGAGGCGCAGCATGCGCCAATCGTCGAGGCGGCGGGCGCCGAGTTTGGCGTAGAAGTCGAGCGCCGGTTCGTTCCACTCCAGCGCGCACCATTCGAGCCGGGCGTATTCGCGCTCGGCGGCGATTCCCGCCAGGTGCTCCATCACCGCCAGGCCGATGCCGCCGCGGCGGTGCTCGGGCCGCACGTAGACGTCCTCGAGCCAGATCCCCGGTCGGCACTCGAAGGTGGAGAAGTTGGTGAAGAAGATCGCGTAGCCGACCGCTTCGCCGTCGGCGGTCTCGACCAGGAGCGCCTCCGCAGCCTTGCGCTCGAAGAGCGAACGGTGCAGCGCCTCCACCGTGCCGGCGACCCGATCCCCCAGTTTCTCGTAGGAGGCGAGCTCGAGGATCAGGTCGTAGAGGACCTGGACGTCGGCTTCGCCGACGGGGCGGATCTGGATGTCGTTGGCGCCGGCCATCTGTCCGCAGCCTAGCCTTCCCCTCCGCTTCAGCCGGAGTCGCGAAGGCGCGGCAGCACCGAGCTCTTGTAGACGTCGATCGCCCCCAGGGGGTCGGCGCCGGAGTTGTTCATCAGGGCGACCGTGGTCGCCCCCATCTGCTCGACTTCGCGGATCCGTTCGGTGTGGGTCTCGGGCTCGGCGGCGACGATCAGCGCCTCTTTCAGCTCCTCGTCGGATACCTGGCGCTCGCCCTCCTCGTACATCGCCTGCGGGTCGTGCCACTCGTCGCGGTAGAACTCTTTCGGCTGCGAACCCTTCCAGACGCGGCAGCCCTCGAGCGCCGTGTCGTCGTCAGGCGCCCAGGAGAAGGCGGCCTGGAGGATCACCTCGCCCGGGGTCCGGCCGGCATCCTCAGCGGCGGCGCGGTAGGCGTCGAGGATCTCCGGCACCGATTCGGGGTCGGCGAGGGTCCAGATCCCGTCGCCTTGGCGGCCGGCGACGGCAGCGGCCTTCGGGCCGAAAGCGGAGACGTAGACCGGCGGGCGCCGGTTCTCTGGCCGCGAGTGGATATAGGCGCGGTCGGTCTTGAAGTGCCGGCCGCCGCTCAGCCGCTCGCCCTCCCAAAGAGCGCGGATCATCTCCAGCGCCTCCTCCATCCGCTCCACCTTCTCCGCCGGTGAGGGCCACCTGGCGCCCAGCGGCACCTCGTTCAGCGCCTCCCCCGAGCCGATCCCGAGGTAGGGGCGACCGGGGAACATCAGCTCCATCGTCGCCCAGGCCTGGGCGATCAGAACCGGGTGGTAGCGCGGGCCGGGCGGCGTCACCGCGGTGCCGAAGCTGACCCGCTCGGTCGCCTGGGCGGCGGCGCCGAGCCAGACCCAAGCGTGCCCCGCCTCCCCCGGCTCCCACCAGGGCTGCAGGTGGTCGCTGCAGCCGATCCCGTCGAAGCCGGCATCCTCGGCGGCGACCGCCTGCCGCAGCAGCTGCTCAGGTGGGAACTGCTCGTGGGCGCAGAGGTGGAGGTAGCGCATGGAATGCCGACCGCCGCGGCGCCTCAGGCCTTCCCCTCGAACTCGTACTCGCGCAGGAAGCCCTCAAAGAGGCGGCGGTGCCCCTGCTCGTCGCGGAGGATTGCGATCACCATGTCCTGGGTCACCGGATCGACGCCGTCGGTCACCTCGATGATCCGGGTGTAGTGCTCGATCGCCCCAGTCTCGGCCTTGATCACGCCGCGGATCACGTGGACGACGTCGACCTGGTGCTCCGGCGGCTGCAGGAAGCTCTGCTCGGTGGAGAAAGCTTCGGAGCCGGGGACGACGCCGTAGAGTTCCTTGATCCGGTTGGCGAACTGCTTCGCGTGGCCCAACTCCTCTTCGACGTCTTCGGCGAGGGACTCGCGGATCTCCTGGGCGCGGACGCCGTCGAGGTTGGTGGAGGCGGCGAGGTAGCTCATCACCGTCTCGATCTCCATCCAGTAGGCCTTGGTCAACAGCCCGACGATTTCTTCCCGGGTGCCGGAGGCATCGCCGCTGAAGATTCCCTTGTCGGAGGTGGTCGACTCCATCTCTAGTTCCTCTCCCTCTGGTCGTCTGGCAACTGGTCTCGCCTATGCCCGGCGGCTACCCCGGCGCCAAGCGGGAGAAACAGGCCAAAGGCTAGGCTGCCGCGGCATGGACGCCATCGACACCCTTCTCCAGAACAACAGGGAGTTCGCCGCCGGCCTCGCCGAGCGGCACCTCGACGTCGAACCGCAGCGTCACCTGGCGATCGTCACCTGCATGGACTCGCGGCTCGACGTCTTCGCCGCCCTCGGCCTGGGGCACGGCGAGGCGCACGTGCTGCGCAACGCCGGCGGCATCATCACCGACGACGTGATCCGCTCCCTGGCGCTATCGCAGCGCCGACTGGGTACCCGTGAGGTGATGCTGATCCACCACGACGACTGCGGCATGCAGAAGATCACCGAGGACGGCTTCCGCACGGAGCTGCAGGAGACGACCGGAATCGCGCCCGCGTTCGCGATCGAGGCGTTCAAAGACGTCGAGGAGGACGTGCGGCAGTCGATCCGCCGCGTCCGCTCCTCTCCGTTCCTCCCCCACCGCGATGCGGTGCGGGGCTTCGTCTACGACGTCGACAGCCACCGTCTGCGCGAGGTCGAGGTTCCCTAGCAGTGCCCCCGGCCGCCCCCTACGGCTCCTGGGCCTCGCCGATCGACGCGGCGACCGTGGCCCGAGCCGGGCGGCGGCTGGCCTTCCCGGCGATCGCCGAGGACGGCGCCGTCTGGTGGGCCGAGGCACGGCCCGAGGAGGGCGGGCGTGTCTGCCTGATGCGCCGATCCGAGGGCGGCAAGCCCGAACGGGTGACGGCGGAAGGGGTCAACGTGCGCACGCGGGTACACGAGTACGGCGGCGGCGCCTGGTGCCTGGTCGGGGCCGAGGAGGTCGTCTTCGTCTCCTTCGAGGACCAGCGGCTCTACCGCCAGCGTCTAGGGGAGGAGCCGGTCGCGTTTTCGCCGGAGCCACCCGAGCCCGGGGCCCGCCGCTACGCCGACATGCGGCCGACGCCGGACGGCACCGCCATCGTCTGCGTTCGCGAACGCGACGCCGAGCCCGAACCCGTGAACGAGATCGTCTCGCTGCCGCTGGACGGCTCGGCCGAGCCGGAGGTTCTCGCTGGCGGCCGCGACTTCTACTCGTTCCCGCGCGTCAGCCCCGACGGCGACTGGCTCGCCTGGACCTGCTGGGACCACCCGAACATGCCGTGGGACGGAACCGAGCTGTGGTTGGCGCCTTTCCGGGACACGGGTGAGGAGCGGCTGATCGCCGGCGGCGAGCGCTCGGTCTTCCAGCCCGAGTGGGATCGCGAGGGGCGCCTGCACTTCGTCTCCGACCGCGACGGCTACTGGAACCTCTACCGCGCCCGCGATCCAGGCGGCCAGCTCAACGGCGAGGACGGTTCGCTGATCCAGCTAACCGAGGAGAAGGCGGATCTCGCCCACCCGCAGTGGCTCTTCGGCGGCGCCACCTTCGCCTTCCTCGAGGGCGGCGCGATCGCCTGCGTCCGCACCGAGGGGGCCGAGGAAAGGCTCTTCCTGCTGCAACCCGAGGGCTGGGAACCGACCGACCTCGAGCTGCCGTTCACCTCCTTCGGCTACCCGGCGCTCTCGGCGCGGGGCAAGAAGGTCGCCTTCGCGGCGGCGAGCCCGGAGAGCGAGACCGCCGTCGTCATCTACGACGCCGGGCGGGGAGAGACCGAAGTGGTGCGAGCCTCCAGCGACGACCCGGTCGACCCGGCTTACGTCTCGCGGCCGCGGCCGATCGAGTTCCCGACCGGAGAGGGCGAGGTTGCCTACGGCTTCTTCTACCCGCCGGCCAACCCGGACTTCTCGGCGCCGGAGGGAGAATTGCCGCCGCTGATCGTCGAGAGCCACGGCGGCCCCACCTCCCACGCCACGCCGGCGCTCTCGCGCGAGTTCCTCTACTGGACCAGCCGCGGGATCGGCGTCGTCGACGTCAACTACCGCGGCTCCAGCGGCTACGGCCGCGAGTACCGCAACAAGCTGCGCGGCGCCTGGGGCATCGTCGACAGCGAGGACTGCGTAAATGCGGCGCTTTACCTCGCCGAGCAGGGGGAGGTCGACAGGGCGCGGCTGGCGATCCGCGGCGGCTCGGCAGGCGGCTACGCGACCCTCTGCGCGCTCACCTTCCACGACACCTTCGCCGCCGGGGCCAGCTACTTCGGTGTCGCCGACGCCGAGGCGCTCGCCGGCGACACCCACAAGTTCGAGTCCCGCTACCTCGACCTGCTGATCGGCCCCTATCCCGAGCAGGCCGAGCTCTACCGCGAGCGTTCGCCGATCCACCACGTCGAGCGGCTGCGCTCGCCGGTGATCCTCTTCCAGGGCCTCGAGGACATGGTCGTGCCGCCGAACCAGGCGGAGACGATGGTCGCGGCGCTGGAGAGGAACGGGGTCCCCCACGCCTACCTCCCCTTCGAGGGCGAGCAGCACGGGTTCCGCAAGGCGGAGACCAACATCCGCTGCCTCGAGGCCGAGCTCTTCTTCTACGGCCGGATCATGGGCTTCGAACCGGCCGGTGACCCCGAGCCGGTCGAGATCGCCAACCTCAGCTGACCACGCAGCTCTTTGAGCCGCCTTCGGTTTCGCCTTTTTCCGGGAAGGCGTGGGCGAGCGCCAGCGCGATCAGCTGGGCGCGGGCGGCGTAGCCGGGGGAGGTGAAGTGGATGCCGTCTTCGATGAACCAGTCGTCTTTGACGTCGGAGGCCCAGTCGTAGACGCGCATGTTCGGGTAGGAGTTGCAGGCGGCGACGAGTTCTTCGTCCCATTTCTGCATGTTTTCCTTCGAGTAGGGGTCGCCGGCTTCGACCAGCGAGCGGACGTTGACCCATAGCACCGGTTCGTCGCCGATGATCGCCATCATTTTTTCGATCCGTTCGCGCTCGCCGACGGTCGAGCCGGCAGCGACGTTGGCGGCCTCGTTGGTGCCTAGGGCGAGAACCCAGCAGCCTTGGAACCCTTCCGCCTGCCAGGCGGCGGCGACTTCCTGGGCGTTGGGGTGGCCTTCGAACTGCTCTTCGATCGAGGTTGCCCCCTGTACCTCCATGTGGACTTCCTTGACCCCGACTTCGGCGTAGCGGGCGGGGATCCGCTCGCCTTCCTGGGGCAGGTATTCGGCGTTGTCGAGGCCCTCGGACGTCGAGTCGCCGATGTGGACGACCGCTTTGCAGGCCGACTTGGTCGAATCTTCGGCCTGCGCCTTGGTCAGCGGCGGGGGCTTCGTCGTCCCCTCCGCCCGCGCCTGCTCGACGCGGATGTCTTCGCCTTCGGCCGAGCTCGAGTTGACCCCGGCCATGCCGGCGGCGGCAACCAAGAGGACGACGCCGAGGCTGACTATCCACACCCGCATCCCGGGAGCGAAGGTCTCCCATTTCCAGCCAACTGAGCGGCGGCGGGCGAAGAAACGGCCGATCGCACCGTGGCGGATCGGCTCCTCGACGAAGTGCCAGGAAGCAGCCGCGATGGCGAAGATCGCCGCCACCTGGAGCAGGCTGCGAACAAGGCTGTGCCCGTGGATCCCCTGCGGCGAGGTGAGGACGATCACCGGCGTCTGCCAGAGGTAGATCCCGTAGGAGCGGACGCCGACCCAGCGCAGCGGCCGCACCCCGAGCCAGCCGCCGAGGCGGCAGGCCGGATGGGTCAGCGGCATCAGCACCATCACCGTCGCCAGGGAGAGGACCATGAAGCCGCCGCGGTAGAGGAAGGACGAGAGTTCGCCGGTCTGCCAGATCATCAGCGCGATGATCAGGAGGCCCGCCACTCCCATCGCGTCGAGGGTGTTCCGCGCCTGCGGGGCGATCCCGCGGCTGAGTTTGCGGCTCGGCCAGACCATCGCCAGGGCGGCGCCGAAGAGGAGGCCGGCCGAGCGGGTGTCGGTGCCGAAATAGATTCGCGAGGGGTCGAGGCTGGGCTTGTAGAGGATCGCCATCAGGATCGTCGAGGCGAGGGCGCCGGCGATCGTCAGCAGCGCCAGGCGGGGACGGACGCCGGACGGGAGTGGGCGCTCGCGGACGAGCTTGACGCCGAGCAGCAACAGGAACGGCCAGACGATGTAGAACTGCTCCTCGACGGAGAGCGACCAGAGGTGGTCTAGCGGGCCTTCGGCTTCGAAGCGGGCGAAGTAGGAGACGTTGGCGAAGATCTGCTGCCAGTTGTTGACGTAGAAGACCGCCGAGATCACCCCCTTGCGGAACTGGTCCGGCTGGGCGGGACCGAAGATCGTCACCCAGGCGACGACGATCGCCAGCATCACGAACAGTGCAGGCAGCAGGCGGCGGGCGCGGGCGAGCCAGAAGGCGACGAGCTTGATCCGTCCGCGCGCGTTCAGCTGCCCGAGCAGGATGTCGGTGATCAGGTAGCCGCTGAGGGTGAAGAAGACGCCGACGCCGAGCATCCCGCCGGGGGCCCAGTCGAAGCCGAGGTGGAAGAGGATGACGGCGATGACGGCGATCGCGCGCAGCCCGTCCAGCCCAGGCATGTAGCGCTGGTTGCGCTTAACGGGTTCCGGCATCGGTCGCTCGCATGCTACGGATCGGCGCTGATAGGTCTCGCGCAGTGGCTCCCGTCCGACCAGGTCGACAAACCGGAACTAGCGCAGCAGAGCGCGCAGGTCGGCGGCGATCGCCTCGGGTTCGTCGTCCAGCTGGTTCCAGGTGAGGTGGGTGACGCGATAGCCGGCGGCAGCAAGGCGCCGGCCGCGCGCGCGGTCTTCGCGAAAGGCGGTCTTGGTGCTGTGGCCGTCCCAGCCATCCAGCTCGACGATCTGGCGGAAGTCCGGCCAGTGGCAATCGACCTGATAGCGCCTGCCGTCTCCGACCGAGATCCAGTCGTTGTATCGGGGCAGCGCAAGGTTGTGCTGGCGTAGAAAAGGGCTGAACCGCTCCTCCAGTGGAGAGTGCTTGCGGCCGGCGGGATCTTCCTCCAGTCGCTCAAGGGAGACGCGCAGCTTGCGGACTCCCCGGCGACCCGGATAGCGCTCAATCAAGTCCGGGAGCGATATCCGGTCGGTGAGTTGGAGGTATTCCATCTCCCGGATCAGGTTCTCGACCACGTCAAGCGGCTCCGTGGCGGCGACGTCGAAGGCAGTCCGGCAGGGACCGGTCACCGGGATCCCTTCTTTGACGGTGATCTCGTCGGACGGCAGAGCTTTCTGGTGGCGCCTGATCCCGTCCCACGTCCTGCTCTTGTGCGGTGTGGTGACGTCGATAACCGACCGAGAATTCGGCCGGATCATCCAAAGCGCCGCCGCTGACCAGTGGCTCAGCACGGCATCGGGGCCGGTGGCGAGGACCGCCGCCATCCACCGCCCTGGTCGTTGGATCATTCCGTGACCCACTCGATACACGCCCGCGTAAAGAGGATGCAGGCGTCCGCGACGGATCCGCCCTTTGATCGCCCCGCCACTCCACCCCGCCTCCACCAACTGCCACCGCCCCACCAACCCATACTGCCGCTCGGCAAGAGTCGCCAACCATCGATCGTCGTCGCGAGACCGCAAAAAGGGCTCCTGAAGAACCCTTTTTGCGGTCTCGGCGGAAGTGGGCGGGGGCATGATGCCCACTTAAGGGTTTGGAGGCCTCGGTTTCGCCCCGGCTCACGCTTGGGTACCTGCGGCTTTATGTCGAGTGCTGCGGATTTCTTACCTTCTTCTCGGTCCTTGAAGGCGCTTGGGGAGGCGGTGCAGGGGTGCCGGGGATGCCCGCTGTACGAGGACGCTACGCAGGCTGTGTTCGGGAAGGGACGAAGGGGTGCGGAGCTGATGCTCGTCGGAGAGCAGCCGGGGGACAAGGAGGACCTGGCGGGGGAGCCATTCGTGGGACCGGCGGGGCGGTTGCTGGACAGGGCGCTGGAGGAGGCGGGGATCGACCGCTCGGCCGCTTACGTGACCAACGCGGTCAAGCACTTCAAGTGGAAACCGCGCGGCAAAAGGCGACTGCACCAGACCCCGCGGGCCGGCGAGATCGAGGCCTGCAAGCCGTGGCTTGCGGCCGAGGTGGAGGCAGTGAGGCCGCAGGCTGTGCTGGCGATGGGTGCCACGGCGGCGCGCTCGCTCCTCGGACCGAAGGTGAAGGTGACGAAGGACCGCGGCCGACCGCTGGAGTCGCCGCTGGCACCGGTCGTTGCGGTGACGATCCACCCCTCGGCGATCCTCCGCCTGCGCGAGCATGACGAGCGCGAGGCCGAGTTCGCCGGCTTCGTCGCCGACCTCGAAGGCGTGGCGAGCGCGCTCAAAGGGGCCGCTCGATGAGGATGATCGTCTCGGTCCCGCTGGGCGCCGCCGGGTGAGCGCGACCGCGACCGCCCCTCGTCGCGGCCGACTGCGCCGCGCCGACTGCGCGGGCCCCGGAATCCGGCGCATCCGCCGCGGCCGCGGCTTCTCCTACGAGGACGGCTCGGGCGAGAAGATCGCCGACGAGGAGACGCTGGAGCGGGTCCGCCAGCTGGCGATCCCACCGGCCTGGAAGGAGGTCTGGATCTGCCCCGATCCCTTCGGCCACATTCAGGCCACCGGCTACGACGAAGCTGGGCGCAAGCAGTACCTCTACCACGAGCGCTGGCAGCAGCGGCAGGCAGAACGGAAGTTCGAGCTGGTGCGCGAGTTCGCCCTGAGGCTGCCGAAGCTGCGCCGCGCCGTCACCGCCGACCTGCGGCGTCAGGGGATGCCGCGCGAGCGGGCGCTCGCCTGCGCCGTCCGCCTTCTCGACCTCGGCTTCTTCCGCGTCGGCAGCGAGGTATACGCGGAGGAAAACGAGAGCTTCGGCCTCGCCACCGTGCGCCGCGAACACGTCACGATCGGCGGGGGCGAGGTCGTCTTCGACTTCCCGGCGAAGAGCGGCCAGCGCCGTGTGCAGTCGATCCGCGACGCCGCCGCCCGCCGCGCGCTGGAGGCGATGTACCGGCGCCGCAGCGGTCCCGAGGACCTGCTCGCCTACCGCAGCGGCGGCGAATGGGTCGACGTCCGCTCCGACGAGATCAACGAGTACATCCACGAGAAGATCGGCGAGCAGTTCACGGCGAAGAACTTCCGCACCTGGCACGGGACCGTGCTCGCCGCCCTCGCCTTGGCCGGCGAGGACCGGCCCCGCTCCGATGCCGCCGCCAAACGGGCGATCGCCCGAGCCGTCAACCAGGTCTCCGAGGCGCTCGGCAACACCCCCGCCGTCTGCCGCACCTCCTACATCGACCCGCGCGTCCTCGACCGCTACCGCGACGGGGTGACGATCCGCCCGGCGCCGTCCGCCAACGGCCGCATGACCGCGAAGCAGAGGCTGAAGATCGAGCGCGAAGTGATCGACCTCGTCTCCTGACTCCTGTTCCCGCTCTTCTTCTTCCCGTTTTGGCCATCCGGACGTCGGGGAGTTGGAGAACAGGCGCAGCCCGCGACCGCCAACGAGAGGAGCGAGTAGATGAAAGCCGCCGTCTGGCACGGTCCCCGCGACGTCCGCGTCGACGAGGTCGACGACCCGCGGATCGAGGAAGGCACGGACGCGATCGTCCGCATCACCTCGAGCGCGATCTGCGGCTCCGACCTCCACCTCTACGAGGTCCTCTCCCCCTTCATGGAAGAGGGCGACATCCTCGGCCACGAGCCGATGGGGATCGTCGAGGAGGTTGGCCCGAAGGTGACCCACATCTCCCCCGGCGACCGCGTTGTGATCCCCTTCAACATCTCCTGCGGGCACTGCTGGATGTGCGACCGCCAGCTCTACGCCCAGTGCGAGACGACGCAGAACCGGGAGGAGGAAAAAGGCGCCTCGCTCTTCGGCTACACCAGGCTCTACGGCCAGGTGCCGGGCGGGCAGGCCGAGTACCTGCGGGTGCCGCAGGCGCAGTTCGGCCCGATCAAGGTCCCCGAGGGGCCCCCCGACGACCGCTTCCTCTACCTCTCCGACGTGCTGCCGACCTCCTGGCAGGCGGTCGACTACGCGGCGATCCCCGAGGGCGGCTCGGTCGCCGTCTTCGGCCTCGGCCCGATCGGCCAGATGACCGCCCGCATCGCCGCCCACAAAGGCGCGCGGGTGATCGGCGTCGACATCGTCCCCGAGCGGCTCGAGCTGGCGCGGAGATACGGCGTCGAGGCGCTCGACCTCGAGGAGCACGACGACATCTCCGACACGATCCGCGAGATGACCGAGGGCCGCGGCACCGACGGCGCGATCGACGCGGTCGGGATGGAGGCCCACGGCGCCCCGGTCGGCGAGTTCGCGCAGAAAGCAGCCGGCCTGCTGCCCGACGCCGTCGCCGAAAAGCTGATCGAAAAAGCGGCGATCGACCGGATGTCGGCGCTCTACCAGTGCTTCGACACGGTCCGCCGCGGCGGCACCGTCTCGATCAGCGGCGTCTACGGCGGCATGGTCGACCCGATCCCGATGCTGCAGCTCTTCGACAAGGGCGTGCAGCTGCGAATGGGCCAGGCGCACGTGAAGAAATGGATCGACGAGATCATGCCCCTCGTCAGCGACGAGGCCGACCCGCTCGGTACCGAGGACCTGGCCTCCCACAAGATCGGGATCGACGAGGTCCCCGGCGCCTACGAGACCTTCCAGAAGAAGGAAGACGGTGCGATCAAGTTCGTGATCCAGCCATGAGAGGGGCGTGAGCCAGATGCGCGTCGTCGTCACCGGAGCGAGCGGCAACGTCGGCACCAGCGTGCTCGAGGCCCTCGGCCGCGAGGAGAAGGTCGGCGAGATCGTCGGGATCGCCCGGCGGGTGCCCGAGCTGGAGATGCCGAAGGTCCGCTGGGTCGGCGCCGACGTCGTCGAGGACGACCTGCGGCCGCTCTTCACCGGCGCCGACGCGGTCGTCCACCTCGCCTGGGCGATTCAGCCGAGCCGCGACGAGTCGGTGACCGAGCGGATCAACGTCGAGGGCAGCCGCCGGGTCTTCGAGGCGGCCGCGCGGGTCGGAGTCGCAGCCATCGTCCACGCCTCCTCGGTCGGTGCCTACAGCCCCGGCCCGAAGCGGCGGCGGGTCGACGAGTCGTGGAGCGTCGAGGGGATCCAGGGCTCCTTTTACTCCCGCCACAAGGCGGCGGTGGAAACGATCCTCGACGCCTTTGAACGGCGCGAGCCGGAGATCCGGGTCGTCCGCCTCCGCCCCGGCCTGATCTTCAAATCAGAGGCCGCGAGCGAGATCCGCCGCCTCTTCGCGGGTCCCCTCCTCCCGGGGTTCCTGGTCCGCAAGCAGCTGGTGCCTCTGGTCCCACGGGTGCCGCGCCTGCGCTTCCAGGCGGTCCACTCCCGCGATGTCGGCGAGGCCTACCGGCAGGCTGTCGTGCGCGACGTCCACGGCGCCTTCAACATCGCCGCCGAGCCGGAAATCGGGGTCGAGGAGCTGCGCGAGTTCTTCGGCGCTCGCAGCTTCCCGCTGCCGGCGGGAGCCCTCCGCGCCGCCGCCGATCTGACCTGGAGGCTGCGCCTGCAGCCCTCCTCCCCGGGCTGGATCGACCTCGCCCTCGGGGTGCCGATGATGGACACCGGCCGAGCCCGCGACCAGCTCGGCTGGGAGCCGGCGTTCAGCTCGCTGGAAGCGCTCGACGAGCTGCTGCGCGGAATGCGCAACGCCGAGGGGGCGCCGACGCCGCCGCTCGACCCGAAGGCAGGCGGGCCGCTGCGCGCCCGCGAGATCGCCACCGGGGTCGGTCAGCGGCAGGGCGCCTGACAGATCCCCTGCAGGGGAATCAGCTCCCCGCTTTACCCCATGTTCGGGGAAGGTTCAGCGTTTTCGCGTCGAATGCAGGGGTACCGAGAGCCCATGGCGAGCGATGTAAAAACCCTTCCCAAACCCGGCGAGGTCTGGCTCAGTTGCCCGCCCTACCTGATGATGGCTCGCATCGTCGCCGTCGAGCTCGACAGCGGCACCCCCGTCGTCAGCTACGAGCTCCACGACGACGACGGCTCGCTCCTGCAGGCGGTCGAGCACGCCGCGCTCGACCGCGGCTGGTGGCGCACCTTCCAGCGCCTGGAACCGCGCTTCGGTTGAGCCTGTTTCCCGCGACGCCCCGCCTAGGCGGGCTCGCCGAGGGCCGCGATCGCCTCATCGGCGGTGGCGAAAACGAGCCCGTTGCCGGTGAGTCCGGTCATCGAGAGCACCCGCTTGACCTGGTCGGCCGGGGCGTAGACGGCGAGCCGGTTCCCGTCCTCCTCCATCCGGTGGTGGGCACGCAGGATCACGGCGATCCCGGAGGAGTCGATGAAGGCGCAGCGCTCGAGGCCGACGAGGACGTGGCTGCACTCCTCGACGGCGGCGGTCAGCACCTCGTCGAGCTGGCCGGCGACGGCGAGGTCAAGCTCTCCTTCGACTTGGATATCCCGACATCCGGGCCGCGGGTCGTGGACGGTGAGGTTGAAGCGCTGCATCTGAGCAGATCGTAATGGCGAATCAGACATTGGACGAACACCCCCTCGGATCGAATCGGTTCATTCGGTCCGCAGCTCGACTTCGTCCCGCCGAACCCCGTTCCTTTGTTATCCGGCGATGCCCCCGGCCAAACGTCCCGAGCATCCGTTTGATCCTAACTCAAGCTCGCGACCGTATCCCCCCACTGAGGGTTGCAACCGCCACCGCAATGGGTAGCAGGGGACGATGAGCCCGGGGGACGGATCGGCGCTGAAGGCTCCCGCCGAGGCGGTGGCCGGCTATGCCGAGCCGGATAGGCGGCCCCCCTTCCTCCCCTACCTCGCCTTCATGAGCATCTTCGGCACGCTCGTCAGCGCGGCGCTGCTCGTGGCCCGGCGCCAGGGCCGCGAGCTGCCGGCCAAGGTCAGCCCTGCCGAGCTGCTGCTGGTCGGCACCGCCTCCCACAAACTCAGCCGCCTGCTCGCCAAGGACAAGGTGACGAGCCCGCTGCGGGCGCCGTTCACCGAACTGGAAGGCAGGGGTGGACCGGCCGAGTTCGAGGAGAGCAGCCGCGGGACGGGGTTGCGCAAGGCAATAGGCGAGCTGCTGATCTGCCCCTACTGCCTCGGCCTCTGGGTCGTCGCCGCCTTCTCGGTCGGGCTGATCTTCGCCCCCCGGGTGACCCGTTTCGTTGCCTCCCTCTTCTCGGCGCTGACGATCTCGGACTTCTTCCAGATCGCCTACAAGGCAGCCGAGGAGAAGGGGCTGGGCTAGGGCCGGCTGACACGAAGGCGTCGCTTTTGAAGAAGAACTCTTGAGGTTTAAGGCGACCGGCGCCGAGGGTACCCTCGGCGCAACATGCAGGAGGACCGTCTGGCATGGATCTTCGGCTCGTCCCGCAGTGGCAGCACCTGGCTGCTGAAGATGCTCTCCGACCTCGAGGCGGTGGTTCCGGTCGACGACCCGCACCTCGGCCATCACCTCGGCGTCTGGCGGCCGATCCCGCTCGCCTGGGCGGCATGCGAGGACCCGCCGCCGCTCAGCACCCTGCTCGACCTCAAGGCCGAAGAGCCGGGCTACTTCTTCGCCGAGCGCTACCGCGACGCCTGGGAGGAGCCACTGCGGGAGCTGATCCGAGCCCGCTTCGAGGCGCAGGCGGAGGGAGCCGTCGACGCCGTCGAAGCGGCATATGTGGTGAAGGAGCCGGGCTCGCACGTCGCCCCATTCCTGGCCGAGCTCTTCCCTCGCTCGAAGGTGGTCTTCCTCCTCCGCGACGGCCGCGACGTCGTCGATTCCTGGCTCGACGCCTACAGCGAGGGGTCCTGGGCGATCCCCGGCGGCGCCTTCCCGGTCTCCGAGGAAGGGCGAGTCCCGCTGATCCGCTGGCTCTCGGAAGTCTGGGCCTTCCGCAGCCGCGAGGTCCGCAAGGCCTATGAGGCGCGGGCCGCCGACGATCGCATCCTGATCCGCTACGAGGACCTGCGGGACGAGACCGAGGTCTGCCTCGACCGGATCTGCGCGATGATCGGAGTCGATCGAGGGCGGCTGCCGGAAGTGGTCGACGCGCACCGCTTCGAGAAGCAGCCCCCCACCGCCCGCGGTCGCCACCGCTTCATCCGCCGCGCCCAGCCGGGCGGCTGGCGCGACAGCCTCAACCGGGCCGAGCAGCACGCGATGCACGAGGTGCTGGGCGAGACCCTCGCCGAGTTCGGCTACGAGGTCGAGTCGCAGCTCGCTGCCACCGGTTGATCGCGGTCATCTCCGACACTCACATGCCGAAGGGGCGGCGGAAGCTGCCTGAAGCCTGCGTGGAGAAGCTCCGGGAGGCGGAGGCCGTGATCCACGCCGGCGACTTCTCCACCGCCGCGGTCCTCGCCGAGCTGCGCGAGCTCTGTCCCGTGGTCCTCGGCGTCCACGGGAACGTCGACGACACCGCGCTGCGCCGCGAGCTGCCGGAGTCGCTCGAGATCGAGTTCGGCGGCCGCACCGTCGCCGTCATCCACGACGCCGGCCCGAGCAGGGGGCGCCTGGTCCGCCTCCGCTCCCGCTTCCCGCAGGCCGACGCGGTCGTCTTCGGCCACAGCCACCTGCCCCTGCACGAGACCGACAGCCGCTTCCAGATCTTCAACCCCGGCAGCCCGACCGAGCGCCGCCGCGCCCCCCGCACCTCGATGGGCCTCCTCCACCCGAGCCCCGTCGGGCTGCGCTTCGAACACCTCTGGCTCGGGTAGGGAAACCGCATCCTGCCAACCGCCAAGAGGAGGAAGACGATGGCCGAGCTGACGACCCTGGAGGAGAAGCTGGCGGAGGTGATCGGCCTCGCCGAAGCCGCCCGGAAAGCGACCGAGAAAGTCGAAGGCCTCGTCGACGATGACAGCGTCGCCTCGAAGCTGCAGCAGATGCGCGAGGAGGCCGAGGAGACCGCCCGCCGCGGCACCGAGGTCGCCGAACAGCGGGACGGCAAGAAGACGGCGATCCTCGAAAAGGCCCAGGAGACCAAAGGCGAGGCCGCGGAGATGATGGACACTTACCTCGGCGAGGACGCCGACGGGCTCGACGGATTCGAGTTCATGACGATGGCCGAGGCCGGCGAGGTCGGCCACTGGGCGGTGCTGAAGAAGCTCAACGAGCAGGCCGGCGAGGAGCAGGTCTCCGAACTGGTCGAGTGGGCACTGCCGATCCAGGAACGGCACTTCAGCGAGACGAAGGAGTGCGCGCTGCAGTTGGCCGGCGAGAAAGACCCCTACGAGGAGGCCTGAACCGACCGATGGCCGCGAGCGCGGACCCCGATCGGCTCCTGGCCATCTACTTGAACGACCACCTGGCGGGGGCCACGCTCGGCGTGGAGCTGGCCCGCCGCCTGCGCTCGAGCAACCGCGGCGACCCGAAGTTCGGCGAAGCTCTCGCGCGGATCAGCCAGGAGGTCGAAGAGGACCGGGAGACCCTGATCCGCCTGATTGATCGGCTGGGGGTCGAGCGCAGACATCTAAAGCCAGCGCTCGCTGTGCTCGGCGAGCGGCTGGGGCGACTGAAGCTGAACGGGCAGCTGCGCGGCTACTCGCCGCTCAGCCGGGTACTCGAGCTGGAGGTCCTCGCCTCCGGGATCGGCGGCAAGATGCAGCTCTGGAACGGGCTCGAGCAGAGCTTCGGCGAGAGCCTCGACGGCTTCGATTTCCACGCCCTCGCCGAGCGCGCCGACCGCCAAGGCCAGCAGGTCGAAGACCTGCACCTGGCCGCCGCGCAGCGAGCGCTGCCGAGCGCGAGTGCCAGCTCTCAGGACGTCACCTAGTTAGGCGACAGACATCGAGACCGGCCACTGGTCGGCTACCGATTTGGCCGCGGCCTTCTCCTCGCCGAGGATCGATTCGGCGATGGCGACGGTCTCTTCGTCGCCGGCGCGGCGGGCGACGCGGAGGAGGAGCTCGTAAGCGGCGACCTCGAGGTTCTCGACCGCGTAGGCGAAGCCGGCCAGCTTTGCCGGCGTGTCGGGCTGGGAGGCGAAGAAAAGGCCCCAGTTGAGGGCGCCGAGACGGAGGCCGGCGTCCTTGATCGCCGACGGGGCCGCGCCGCGGTCGTCGAGCCGGCGCTCGATCTTCTCCAGGTGCCCTTCGGTCTGCTCGAGGTGGTGGTCGAAGGCGGCGCGGAGAGACTCGGGAAGGTCCAGCTCGCTCCCTTTTTCCAAGAGCTTCTTCGACTGCCCCTCGAGCGCGTGAACGTCGGCGAGGTAGGTGTTGAGCGTGTCGCCGAGGTCGTCGGATTCGACCCGGGCCAGCGCCTGCTCCACCGCTTCGTCCCAGCTGGCGGCGATCCGGCCGGCCATCTCACGCTCCTCGTCGGCGATCGCCGCCGCCATCGCCACGGTCTCCTCGTCCCCGGCTTCGCGGGCGGCGATCCCCAGCAGCTCGTAGGCGGCGACCTCCATGTGCTCGTAGGAGAAGGCGTGCAGCGCCAGCTTCCCCGGCGTGTCGGGCTGGGAGCGGGCGAAGAGCACCATCCCGAAGCCGCCGGCGACACCGGCGACGTCCTTCAGCTTCGAGGGCGAGGCATCGTGCGCTTCGAGACGCTCGCGCACCCGGCGCTCCTGGGATTCGGTCTCGCCGAGGTGACGCCGGAAGGCCTCGGAGAAGGGGCCCTCGACGAGCTTCGGCGCGCGTTCCATCTGGATTCGTGCCTGTTCCTCGATCGAGTGGACGTCGGTCAGGTACTTGACGAGCTGGGTCTTGGGATCGTTGTCGGTCATGCCCGCCAGCTACCCGCGGCGGGCAGATGCCACGCCTCAGACGAAGGCGGCCTCGCGGGCGAGGACGTGCAAGCGCACCGTCGTCCCCCGCTGGTCGGAGCGGATCTGGACAAGGTCGCAGAGCTCGTTGGCGAGCCAGAGGCCACGGCCACCCTTCTGGGAGACGTCGGGCCGGACGCGGCCCGCCAGGGGGTCCTCGATCCGGCCCCTGTCCTCGACCTCGACCAGCAGCCGCTCTTGGTCGGACCAGAGCCGCAGGCTGCCGCTGCCGCCGCCGTGCATGACGCTGTTGGCGGCCAGCTCGCTGGTCGCGGTGACGACGTCGGCCACCTCGCGCGGGCTCATCCCCGCCTCCTCGGCGGCGGCGGCGGCTCGGCGGCGGACCTCACCCAGCCCGCCCACCTCGAACTCGAAAATCTCCGGCAGCGATTCCGGAGCCGGCAGCCCGCCGGCAAAGCAATCCGGTCTGGCCTCGTAGATGGCGCTGGGCTCGCGCCGCCCTTCGCGGTTGAGGCAGGGGTGCGAATGGGCGACCTTCTCGAGGATCTCGTCGCCGATCGAAACGGCGTCGTAGGGGCAAAGCAGGTCGAACCCCTTGCCGCCGTCAAAGGCGAAATTGAGAAGGGACTCGTGCCGACGGCACTCCTCCAGCGCCGCGTCGCTGCGGGAGGCCCAGACCGCTTCGCCGATGCCGCGGACCCGAGCCCCGGCGGCCGAGGCGACGAAGTCGCGCCAGAGGGGGATGATCGCGGCCGGATTGCGACCGACCTCGCGCATGTCGACGAAGCCGATCCGGGCGGCGTCGGCGCCGAGCCCGCGCTGCAGAAGCTCGGTCTGCTCGGGACCGACGGCGACGAGGATCTCCTGCCCGGATTCGATCCCCGCCCGAAGAAATGGGACCGTCCCCGCCAGGTACTCGTCAGGGCCGTCGTAGAGAAGAGCTTCGTGTTGAAATCCGATGTCTTCCACCGCATCGCCTCCTGCCGATGCGTCTTCCCGCCTCGGCCTACGTCGAAACGGGCTTGTGAGCAATGTCTCTGGCGAGGTTTTCGGTCGAGCGGTTTGTCCATCCTGCCAGTGGGTAATCGGACTCTCGGCACAACCGTCACAGCGCGGATTGTGTCGGGAGGTAAACCGCTCACTTCTCACGGCGTTGCACGGAGATTGGGAGAGGCACCCTGATCGAGAGATCGCCCAGTTTTCAAGCCGGAGGAACGAAATGAACGCCCCAGTTCCCAGCAGCATCCCCTCGAGCCGGCCCCGGCAAGTCGTCCGCGGTTCCGAGATCGGCTCCGCCTCGAGGCGCGAGGTTCTCCTGCAGCAAGTCCGTGCAGCGCGGAAACGCCTAGCGCCGAATCCCAACGCCGTGGCTAGGCTGCGGTAGCAGGCAGCCGCCGCCGCGTCCTCAGCCTGACCGGCCTCGAGGAGCGACTGCCCTACGCCTCGATCGAGGAGGGCCGGCCGCTGTCGGCTGCGGCGTAAGCGCCCGCAGCTGCCGCTGCGAGTGGGCGGCGCGGGGAATCACCGAGTCGCCATAGCGGACACCGCCGAAGCGGAAGCGCTGCAGAACCGCCAGCCAGGCGCAGACGGCGCGCTCGAGGACCCATAGCGGAGCCAGCAGCGAGGATGTCGCGGGGAAGACAGAGGCTCCGCCACCCCGCCGCCGTCCCCGCTCGGCAAGCCCAATCGGCGCAAAGCAAAAAAGAAGCAAGGCGCTTTTCCGTCCTCTTGGTTCCGAAAAGCGCCACGCGAGGGCGAGGAGCGGCACGATGGTTAGCCAGAGCGCCATCCGCAGCGGCAGGGCGAAGTCGTCATAGGCCTGGCGGGTGCGCTGCCCCCAGAAGTGGGCGGCCGAGGGCGGCACCCGGGCCACGTAGAGGTCGAGCGGAGCGATCTCGCTGCCGCCGCGGGCGCGAACGGTGCGGATCAGCTCCAGGTTCTCGAAGAGGACGTCGCCGTCGTAGAGGCCGATCGCCAGCAGGCACGAGCGCCGCACCGCCAGGGTCCCCGGGTAGTCGCGGCCGAGGCTGCGGTTGAGCAGGGTGCGGGCGGTATCCCAGCGGGCGTGCCAGGGCAGCTGGCTGAAGTAGTTCTGCGGCCGCACCAAATCGTGGTCGTCGAGCAGGCCGGCCGTGCGGCGCAGCCCGTCGAGGTCGTAGCGGACGTCGTCGTCGGCGATCACCACCCGCTCGTGCGAGGCGAGGCGGATCCCGGTCCTCACCCCAGCGACTTTGCCCATCAGCCAGCGCTCGTCGGGCAGCGGTGCGACCTGAGTGGCGAAATCGCCCCAGGCGGCCGCGTTGGCGGCGAAGACCTCCGGTGGGGAGCCGTCGACGACGATCAGCTCGGCGCAGTGCGGGGCGATCCCGGCCAGGTAGGCGGCCAGCTCCCCACGCTGCCCGCCGTCGCGCCAGCGCACCGGCACGACGTAGCTCAGCTCCAGCAGCGGGCTCACGCGGCGAGGGGGACGAGCCGCGAGAGCAGAGAGGTCTCCCCCCTCTCCCACGCATCCATCAGGTGGCGCGCCCAGCGCGCCTCGACCTGCAGCAGCGCCCGGGCCCCGAAGAGGATGTCGGCGGCGACCTCCGGCTCCTCCGCCGCGAGTCCGCCAGCCAGGTCCCAGGCGGCGATGTTCTCGTGCACGGCGTCGGCCTCGACGTGCTCGTCGTAGAAGTGGGTCACCTTGGCCCCGAGGCCGAGCCGGCGCAGGGCGTTGCCGTAGCGGCGGTTGGGGATCGACGAGGTCATCTCGAAGGCGGCCAGGTGGCCGACCAGGGCGCCGCGCCGGCGTCGCTGCAGGCCGAAGGCGGTGATCAGGTTGACCGTCGCCAGCGTGATCCCAGGCCAGCGGTCGATGTAGTGGCCGTAAGTGGGGTCGAGCCCCAGGGCGGCCATCGTCTTCGCGAAGAGCGCCGAGTGCATGCGCTCGGCGCTGCCGCCGCCGTACTCGTCGAACTGGACCTCGAGCAGGGCCGCCTTCGGCCCCGGCCCGAGGCGAGGGATCGCCCAGGAGTGCGGGTCGGCCTCCTTCAGCTGGTAGGCGGAGCGGTGGATGACGTGCTCGAGCATCTGCTCGCGGGTCCCCTGCGTCTCCATATAGCGGGAGAGCGGCGGCCCCGGGTCCTCGGCCACGATCGCCTGCAGGGCGGCGCCGACCGACTCCAACTCCGCCGCTTCGGCCGGCGGCACGAGCTCGGCCACCGCCGCTTCGAAGGGCTCCTCCAAGGCGCGGCGGAAGGCCAGGAGCGAGGGCGAGCGCTCCCAATCCTCATCGACCCCTCGGATCGCGGCGTAATGGAGCTCGTTGGCGACGTAGAGGGCCAGCTGGAGATCCCCGTCGGCGAGCGGGTCGCTGGAGTCGACAGGAGCGGTCAAGGAAAGGCGGTTGTCGGGCGGCCCTTCCAGGGCCTCGAACAGCTGCTCGCTGAGAGGGCCCCGCGGCGCCGGCAGCTCGATCAGGCGCCCGGCCATGGCTCCGCCCCGCTCGGCGCCTTGAACCCGATCAGCTTGTGGGTTCCGTCGCAGAACGGGCGCATGCGGGATTTGCCGCAACGGCAGAGCGCGATCGTCCGCCGCTCGACCGCCAGCTCGTTCCCGTCCCGGTCGGTCACGGCAAAATCGCCACGGACCAGATAGGGCCCGTCGGGATAGGGGGTGATCGTGGCTGGGGGCGACTGGTCTGGTGGCATGCCGCCCGTCTCCGCTACCCGCAGACCGGGTTGATAAATCGTTCCGGTGGCTGGGTAGGAGAGCCCTATGGCACGGGAACAGACGATCGAGCCGCAGAGCGGCGACAACAACACCTTCGAGTCGATTCGGGCGGAGATCTCCCGCGAGATGGTCCGCCTCTACAAGGAGCTGTTCGGACGCGGACCGACGAAAGCGCGAACCGAGTTCGCCGGTCCCGACATCGTCATCTGCACGCTCGAGAACACCTTCACGCCGGCCGAGCGCAGCCTCGCCGACCTCGGCGAGCACCAGCGCCTGCGGGACACCCGGATGTACTTCCAGGCGGCCACCCACGACCGCTTCACCGAGATCGTCGAGCGCCTGACCGGACGCAAGGTCCGCGCTTTCATCAGCGGCCTCGACGCCGGCGTCGACGTCTGCGCCGAGGTCTTCTACCTCGAGCAGAAGAGCTAGTCCTCTTCGCCGACGCGGCCCCCGTCACCGTTCTTCCGCGCCTTCTTGGCCTCCTCGGCGGCCTCTGCGAGCCGCTGGGCCTCCCGCTCGGTCGCGGCCGCCTCCTCCTTGGCCTCGATGCTTCCTTCCCTCGCCTCGATCCTCTCCAGTTGGGCGGTCTTCTCGGCTTTGGCGTCGGCGCGCTTGGCTTTGCTGGCGGCTTTGGCCACCTTCTCCTTCTTCCTCGCCTCGGCTTTCCTCGCCCGTGCCTCGCGTTCGCGGCGCCGCTTCTCGGCTTTGCGCTTCTCCTGCTCTGCCGTGCGACGAGCCTCCGCCGCCGCCTTCCCGGCGGCTTCGCTGACCCGCGCCTGCCGCTCCTCGGCCTCGCGCTCCTGGACCTCGGCCTGCTCACGCAGCTCCGTTGCTCGCTCGCGCTCCTTCGTCGCCAATAGCGCCGCCCGTCCTTCCTCCCGCAATTCGGGATCGGCGAAGAGGACGCCGGTGGCGGTGCGGGCGCCGGCTTCGGCCCGGTCGAGCAGGTGCTTGGCCCCCGAGTCGGAGCCGCCGAGGGCGACGAGGGCGACGTCGAACGGCGTCCTCGCCAGCTTCAGCGACGAGTTGAAGATCGTTTTCGGGATCGTCGGCATTGCCATCTTCTAGCTCTCCTCCTTCGGATCGATCGCGGCGGCGGCCTCTTCGGCCCGGTCGGCTTCGCGCTGCAGCTCCGCCGCCTCGCGCTTCGCCTCGCCCTTCTCGGCCGCGGCCGCTTGACGCTTGGCGACGGCGCGGCCCTCGCCGGCCAAGCGCTGACGCTCGGCGGCGGCCTTCTCGGCCTGCGCCCGGTTCGCCGCTTCGCGCTCCTCTTCCGCCCGCCGGCGCTCGCCCGCCTCCTCGGCCTCGATCTCGGCGGCCTCGCGTTCGACCTCGTGGCGCTCGGCCTCGGTCTCGGCCCGCTCGGCCTCGATCTCGGCCTCCGCCTCTGCCCGCTCGGCCTCGGCCGACTTCGCGGCCGCTTCCGCCTCGGCGTCGGTCTGCGCCTCCTGCAGTCGGCCCTCGCGCTGGAGGTCGTCGCGTCCAAGCGCCACCCCGGCCACCTCCTTCGCCTTGCCGACGACCTTTCCCAGGGGGCCTCTGGCCACCCTCTCTTGCTCAGTCAAAGCTCGCTCTCCTTCGGTTCGTCCTTTTCCTCCTCTGGCTCCACCTACCCCCGCCGCATCGCGGGCGAACCGGACGGAGATCACATATCCCGCTCAGTAGCGCAAGATGGCAGCCGCGCCGCCGGCCTCGACCAGCGGTTCCGCCAGCTCCTCGCGCACGACGGTCACCTGGCCGCCGCCGGCGAGGGCGGCGCGGATCAGCGACTCTCCCTCCTCGCCGATGCCGGCGTCGAAGACGAGGTGGTCGACGCGTCCTTCGGCCAGCGCCTCTTTCACCTCCTGCAGGCCGGCGGCGCCGCGGCCGCTGCCCTTGGTCTCGGCCAGGGCGCGCTCGACGACGGCGCGGTCGCGTTCGGCGTCGAGGCGGTGCGCCACCTCCGCGACCACCTCGCTCAGCTGGCCGGTCGGGACCGAGATCAGGTCCTGATCGCCGCCCACGCAGAGCCGCGCCGGCGAGGAGCCGAAGCCAGACTTGAAGCTCTCGGCGTCCCTTGCCGGGCCGAAGACGATCAGCTCATCGATTCCATCCTCCTGAAGGCGGCGTGCGACCAGGCCGCCGCACTCGGTGAGAAAACGCTGGCGGTTGTGGTCCAGCCGTTCGCCGAATTGATCGTGGCCAGAGGAACTGACACCCTGGGCGCGGGCGGGGTTGCTGGTGCTCTGCGACTTGCGCTCACGCCAGTCGAGCATGGTGACGCTGAGTTCCCAGTCCTCCAGCTCTTCGAGCGAGCCTTCGCTGCAGCGCAGCAGCCGCACCCGCTCGGAGGAGAGCAAGGCGACACCGCGGGCGATGCCGTGGCCGCAGAGGTCGAGCAGCGGCGCCACCACGGGCTCGGGCGCGAACTCGACGCAGGCGCCGGCGGCGGGAGCGGCGCCGACACCGAACCAGTGCTCGGCTCCGCCCTTCTCGCTCACCTCGACGAACCCGACTTCGCCGCGGGGCGGCGGTCGCAGCTCTCCGTCTTCGAAGCGCTCGACCAAGCGCTTGGCGGTCGCCCGCAACGCCACCCGGCGGTCGTGCACGGCTTCGCGCTGCGACTCCAAGACGGCATCGAGACCGTTGCGCAGTTCGGTTCGCCAGGCAGCGCCGCGGTCGGCGGGGTCGAAGCCCAGATAGATGGAGAGGACGCCCAGCTGCGGGCGCCATTCGCTCAACTCCCGTGCAGCCTTCAAGGTCGGTTGGGTCATCGACTCGCCTCCTCCTTAGTCGGGTCCGCTTCGGCTACCCAGGCGTATGGTCAAAAGAAACTGCGATCAGGCGCCCGAATAGCGCAGGGAGCCGGGCGTGTCGAGTTCCTCGCCGGTCTCCAGCAGCGTCTTCAGGCCGGAGAGGATCATCGGCCAGCCGCCGTACAGTTCGTTGTTGGCGTCATCGCAGAGCTGGTCGTGGGTGACGCGCAGGCGACAGGAACTGCCGACGGGCTCGATCTCCCAGGTCACCCGCGAGGCGCCTTCGCTCTTCACCTGATCGCTCCAGAGCGCGTTGAAGCTCTGGACCAGCCGCCGCGGCGGGTCGACCTCGAGGTTCTCGCCGCTGGCGATGTCGATTACGCCCGGGACGCCGGACTTGTACTCCGATCCCCGAGTCCACTCCGACGCGGTGCCGACGCCGAAGCTGTAGCGCGCCCGCATCTCCTCGCTGGTGATCGCCTCCCAGAGGCGCTCGGGCGTGGTCTTGATGTAGATCTCGAACACGGTCATCGATCCGCGCCCGCCGACTACGGTGTAGGTCTGCTCGTCGTTCATCGCTTCTCCTCGCTCTCTATGTCTTTCTTCAGCTCGCTGAGCGCCGAGGCCCCGGGCTGCGCGTACTTGCCGACCCAGCGGTCGTGGATGAGACGGATCGGGACGGGGTTGAGGAAGTGCAGCTTCTCGCGGCCGCGCTTCCGCGTCGTCAACAGGCCCGCCTCCTCAAGCACCTTCAGGTGCTTCATCACACCGAAACGGGACATCGGCAACCGCTGCTCCAGGGCGCTGAGCGATTGCCCGTCCTGCTCGAAGAGCCGGTCGAGCAGCTCGCGGCGGGTCGGGTCCGCCAGCGCCTTGAAGACCTGGTCCATGGCAGGAGATTAGGTGACTAATTAGTCACCTGTCAAGCCGAAAAAAAGACGCCCGCCGCTGACGGTCGCCTTTTTCGCTTCAAAGGTCGCCCGAAAGCACCATTTCCATTACACGAAACCGTGTCACATAGCGGTAGACTCGCCGCGACGGTGCTCATCGGGGGCTTTGACTGGTAGCCCTGCACCCTTTCAGGGTTCGGTGGGCGCCGTCAAATGGCTCGGACCTACGATGGACCGCGGGGCGAGTCCCCGACAGGCGTCGCATATCGACGCCTACTGCGGACTCGCGAGCTCGCCGGCGATGATGGTCTCCGTGCGGCCGCCAACCCAGACGGTGCCGTCGTCGTTCTGGGAGATCTCGATCCGGCCGGCGCGGTCGATCGCCCCGCCCTGGGTGGCGACATAGGGGGCGGTGAGGCGGCTGCTGCCCAGAAGCCATTCTGCGACCGAGGCGGCGAGGCTGCCGGTCACCGGGTCCTCCCAAGCGAGGCCGTTGACGGGCGTGAAGGCGCGTAGCTCTATCGCCGCCGCGGCCCCGGGCGGGTGGAAGCCGACGACCCCGAGGTCGAAGTCGAGTGCGACGGGTTGCAGCTCCAGCACCCGCGCGGCGCTCTCGAGCAGGACAGCGATCCAGCCGGGGCCGTTGTCGACCCACTCGACCGCGAGCATCTCGGCCGGGTCGAGGTCGAGGGCGGCGGCGACCTTCGCCGCCTCCTCCTCGGACGCTGGGCCGGAGTGCATCAGCGGCGGCGCCTCGAAGGCGAGCCGGTCCGCCCCGCGCCGGATCCGGATCAACCCCGCCTCGCACTCCTGCACAACCTCGGCAGGATCCCCCGGCTCTCCCCCGGCCTCCAGCCAGGCGTGGCAGGTCCCGAGCGTCGGATGCCCGGCAAACGGAAGCTCCACGACCGGGGTGAAGACCCGCACCCGGTAGTCGGCCTCCGCCCGCGTCGGCGGCAGCACGAAGGTGGTCTCCGAGAGGTTCGTCCAGCGCGCGAACCGCTGCATCTCCTCCTCCCCCATCCCCTCCGCGCCGAGCAGCACTGCGACCGGGTTGCCCGAGCAGGGGGCGCTGCCGAAGACGTCGACCTGGGCGAACGGGCGCGGCATTCCCGGAGTCTCCCACCGGATTGGAATGTTTGGCTTTTAGTCGCAGGGGAAGCCAGGGAGAGGGTCGCTATGAACGCGAAGGCGAGTGCGGATGCTCGCCGAGGAGGAGGATCCATGCCCGACGTAAGCGACATCACCAGCACGGCCGTCCAACTGGCGCGCAAAAAAGGCAAGTCCCCGGCTGCACCGCTGAAGAACTTGAAAGGCCCGACCAAGATGGCGGCGGCCGGAGCGACGATCATGGCGCTACCGTTCGCTGCGGAGGGAATCGCCAAGCTCGTCGGCGGCTCGCCGAAGGAGAAAGCCGCCGACCTCGGCAAGAAGGCAAAAGACAAAGCCGCGACGGGCGCGAAGGAAGTGGTCGGCGATGTCGCCGACGAAAAGCTCGGCTCGAAGCTGCCGAGTGGCATCGGCGGTCTCTTCGGCAAAGACAACGGGGGGTCAGGCGACGACTCCGAGGATGCGACCGA
>Ga0207693_10000954_pt1 | contig 25940 bp, 30 predicted proteins | sample LARL81metaG_FD_184347 | JGI IMG/M metagenome (GOLD analysis project Ga0207693, IMG submission 184347) | Corn, switchgrass and miscanthus rhizosphere microbial communities from Kellogg Biological Station, Michigan, USA - LAR L8-1 metaG... | ecosystem: Host-associated > Plants > Roots >... | reverse complement strand
GCTATTCCATCGTGAGCGCAGCGGCGAAGGCCAGGCCGTAGAGGTGCCGATGTTCGAGAGCGTCGCGCACTTCGTGCTCGGTGATCACACCGCAGGTCTCACGTTCGTGCCGCCAAGCGGAGAGCCCGGCTATGCACGGCTGCTGGCGCGTCGGCCTTACGCGACTGCAGACGGCTATCTTTGCGTCCTGATCTACAACGACAAGCAATGGCGCAGCTTCTTCGATGCGATCGGCCGTTCGAATCTCGACGGGACGAGCCCCAGCACTCTCATCAGCAGCGACTTCGACAACTTGTTCTTGCCGTGGCAGATCGCCGTCGACGGGAGCCACATCTATTGGGCGAATGATGGAGGGGACTCGATCGGCCGCGCGAATCTCAACGGCGGCAGCGTCACCACCCTCATCACGGGAGCGGATCATCCGTCGGGCGTGGCCGTAGACGGCAGCCACATCTACTGGACGAACTCCAGCGCTAACACGATCGGCCGTGCAAACCTCGACGGCACCGGCGTCAATCAGAGTTTCATCACCGGTGCAAGCTCACCGGACGGGGTCTCAGTCGACGGGAACCACATCTACTGGGCAAACCATTCGGGGGACACGATCGGCCGCGCGAACCTGGACGGCACGAACGCGGACCAGAGCTTCATCACTGGTGCGATCGCCCCATCCGACGTTGTGGTCACTTCCGAAAACTGAGGAAGCGCAGCGACGAAGAAATGAGGGGGCCCGCTCCGGCGGGCCTTCCCATTTCTGACCAAGCACAGTCGGACCGCAGGCTCAGCAGGACACGGCGGGCCGACCAACCCCCGCCCGTCCGACTCCTTCCCCCAAACACGAACACCCGGGCGGGCCAGCGTCCTCTTACCTGACCCGTCTCTACCTCGTTCGGCCGATAGTCGGGCTCAAGCTCGCGATGTAGGCTCGTCTCGCCGTCCGGCCCCGGATTGGAGGAGATGTGTTCAGGTACAGGCTCCATTCGCCGGACGGAGACGATCTAGGCGAGGCATCACGTGGTCGTGAAATTTACGTATGCAGGCGGCCAGGCTCGGTAGAAGATCGCGGTAGAAAGAGCGGCCCAACCCGCATGGTTGAGCCGCTCGTCTTAGAAGAGCTGGTTCTCCCCGCCGAAGATCGCGGAGACCGAGTCGTCGGCGAAGACGTTCATGATCGTCTCCGCGAGAAGGCCGGCCACCGGGAGGACGGTGAGGTTCGGCGGCGCCTCGACGCGGTTCACCGGCACGGTGTCGGTGATGACCATCCCCTCGATCGGCGCGTCGTGGAACTTCGCGAGCGCACCGCCGCAGAAGACGCCGTGCGTGGCGTAGACGTACACCTCTTTCGCCCCCTGTGCGAGCAGCGCGTGCACGTTCGCGATCAGCGTCCCGCCGGTCATGATCACGTCGTCGCCGACGATCGCGATCTTGTCGCGGACCTTGCCCGTGACCTCGGTGATCTCGGCCTGGTCGCGGGCCGGACGGGTCTTGTGCATGATCGCGAAGTCGCCCTCGATCATGTTCGCGAAGCGGACGGCGACCTTCGCGCGACCCTCGTCGGGCGCGACCGAGACGACGCCGGGGCCGGTCAGGCCGAGGTCCTTGAAGTGGCGCGCGAAGAGCGGCTGCGCCGTCATGTGGTCGACCGGGATCGTGAAGAAGCCCTGGATCTGGCCGGCGTGGAGATCCATCGTGAGCACGCGGTCGGCACCCGCGAGCTGGATCATGTCGGCGACGAGACGTGCGGAGATCGGCTCGCGCGGCTTCGCCTTCCGGTCCTGACGCGCGTAGGGGAAGAGCGGCACGACCGCCGTGATCCGCTTGGCCGACGCGAGCTTCGCGGCCTGGATCATGAAGAGGAGCTCCATGAGGTTGCGGTCGACATTGCCGACGCCCGTCTGGACGATGAAGACGTCGGCGCCGCGGATCGACTCCTGGTAACGGCAGTAGGTCTCGCCGTTCTCGAACGTCTCGAGCTCCACGTCGCCGAGCTCCACGCCGAGCTTGTCGGCGATGTTCAGGGCGAGATCGGGATGCGAGCGGCCGGCGAAGACCATCAACCGCTTCAGCGGGCCTCGCTCGATGTAGTGCTCCGGCGCCGGATCCGTCACTACGCGCGCCTCCAGCCCCGGGAGGGCCAGTTCAGTCGCCGTCGGACTTTCCATGCTTCTTGTAGACCCACCCTTCTTTCGTTTCCTGACGAGGAGCGAACCCGGCCAGCGATCCGGGAGGGACATCATCCGTGATGACGGTCCCTGCTGCAATCCAAGCGTCGTCGCCAATCTCGACCGGGGCATCGAAGACAGTGTCCACGCCGGTCCTGACGTTGCGGCCGATCCTGGTGCGGCCCTTCGGTTCGCCCGGCTCGTGCGGGAAGTTGGCCGTGATGTTGCCGGCCGCGACGTTCGTCCCCTCCCCCACCTCGGCGTCACCGACGTACGAGAGGTGGGGGATCTTTGCGCCCGCACCGACCGCCGCGTTCTTGACCTCGACGAAGGTTCCGATCTTCGCGCCTTCGCCGATCACGCTCGCCGGCCGGACGTAGGCGAACGGCCCGATCTCGGCGCCTCCCTCGATCCGGACGCCGCCGCGGATCACCGTGTACGGGTGCACGACGACGTCGGGCTCGATCTCGACGTGAGCCTCGATCCACGTCGTCCCCGGGTCGACGATCGTGACGCCGGCGAGCATGTGCTCCTCGTTGATGCGGTCGCGGAGGGCAGCGGCGACGACGGCGAGCTCGGCACGGGTGTTCACGCCCTCGGCCTCGAGCGGATCGTCCGCGAGCTGCACGGCGCAGGGCTCACCGTCGGCCACGAGCAGGCCGAGCGTGTCGGTCACGTACAGCTCGCCCTGGGCGTTGTGCGCGTCGAGACGCTCGAGCGCCGGCCACAGCCGCCGGGCCTCGAAGGCGTAGATGCCGGAATTGACCTCGCGCAAGGCGAGCTCCTCCGGCGAGGCGTCGGCGGCCTCCACGATCCGGGCGAGCCGCCCGTCGCCGTCACGCACGATCCGCCCGTATGCGCCCGCGTCCGCAGGCTCGAAGGAGAGGACGGTCGCGGCCGCGCCGGCCGAGCGATGCGTCTCGACGAGCGCGCGAATCGTCTCGGGCCTGAGTGCCGGGACGTCGCCGTTGAGGACGAGGATGTCGCCCGCGAAGCCGTCGAGCGCGGCGCGCGCGCAGCGGACGGCGTCACCGGTCCCGAGCGGCTCCTCCTGCACTGCGACCTCGACGCCTTCGAGGAGATCGCGGGTCGGCGGGGAGGCGACGACGACGATCCGCTCGACGCCCGCTTCCCGAGCGGCATCGACGACCCAGTCGACCATCCTCCGGCCCAGGATCGGGTGCAGGTGCTTCGGCGTCGCGCTCTTCATGCGCGTGCCGATTCCGGCGGCCAACACGACTGCTGCGAGCTCGTCTGCCATTTCAGTGAGAGGTGGCTGGGGCGCCAGGATTCGAACCTGGGATCACGGGACCAAAACCCGTTGCCTTACCACTTGGCTACGCCCCAGGGGCACGGAAGTCTAGCGGCGGTCAAACCAGAGGAACGCGAGCGCGATCACAGCGCACGCGATGAGGCCGAGGATCAGCAGCCACTTGAAGAAGACCGCGAACAGGACGAGCACGACGGCGATCAACTGCGAGACGACGAAGATCCACAGGGCCTGGCGCATCCCGTGTGAGCGGCTGTTGCGGCCGAACCACCAGGCAATCCCCGACGCCGCCGCGAGCGCGACCACCGTCCACTTCGTGAGATCGGCGGAGACCGCGACGATGACACCTTCGGCGGCGGCGATCCAGAGCGCGAGACGGTGGCGGCGAGTCCTCAACCAACCGCCGGGGCCGCGTTCGGCCGGGGGCGACGACGACTCGCTCAGCACCTGTCAACCGTACCACGCAGGTGCCGCGAGCCAGGTCCGGCCTCGACCGCGGAGCGCGCGTCTCGCGGCGTCCGCGTCGCGCCGGTGGTGGAAGAGCCCGTAGAGCGCCGGGCCCGCTCCCGAGACGTCTGCGCGAAAGGCGCCCGCGCCGCGAAACTCCTCGGCGAGCGGTGAGCTCGCCAGGTCGTTCGGCGGCAGCGCCGCGAGGTCGCGGGGGCGCTTCACCCCGGCCAGCCCGTCGAGCAGGGCCTGGCGCCGCTCGGCGAAGCCGGGCACGTCCTTCCGTGCGTCGAAGGCTGCGTATACGTCGGCCGTGGAGGTCTTCCCGGCGCCGTGGGGGAGGAGGACGACGACCCAGAAGTCCTGCGGCAGGTCGAGCGGTTCGAGTTCGCTCCCGTCCCCCGTGCCGAGCTGCGGGCCGTCGGCGAGGAAGAACGGAACGTCGGCACCGAGTTCTGCGGCGAGGTTGTGCAGTTCGTTCGCCGGCAGGGGCTCGGGGAGCGTCTCGTTCGCGAGGCGGAGCGCGGTCGCCGCGTCCGAGCTGCCGCCGCCGAGACCGGCCGCAACCGGGATCCGCTTCTCGATCCGCACGCGCCAGCGCGGTTCGAGGCCAACGCTGCCCGCCAGAGCGCGAAGCGCCTCGCCGACGAGCGTGTCGTCTGCGAAGCCGTCGACCCGGAGCTCGGGTGCCTCACCGAGCTCGATCCGGTCGACGAGGTCGATCCGCTGGAGGACGGTCAGGACCTCGTGCTTCCCGTCGTCGCGCGGCGGACCCACAACCAGGGCGAGGTTGATCTTGGCCGGAGCGGGCGCACGGCTCACGACAGGACCCCTGCGAGCGCGACGAACTCAGGCGGGGCGAGCGCCTCGGCACGCGTCTCGGCCGGACGGCCGATGGCGGCCAGTGCCTCCGCCGCCTGCTCGCGCGCGGCGAGCCCGGCCTGCGCGACCGAGTTCGGGAGCGTCTTCCGCCGATGGCCGAATGCGGCCGTGACGAGCTCCTTCACGCGGCCGTAATTCTCCGGGAGCCCGGTGCGCCGGAAGGCGACGAGCGCCGAGTCGACGTTCGGCTGCGGCCGGAAGACCGTACGCGACACCGCGTGGAACCCGGACCGCTCCGCGGCGAGCTGGACGAGCACCGAGACGGCGCCGTATTCCTTCGTTCCAGGTCGCGCGAAGAACCTGTCGGCGACCTCCCGCTGCACCATCACACACCACAGCCGGAGGTTGGGCAGCCCGTCGAGGCTCTCGACGACGAGCGGCGTCGCGACGTTGTAGGGGAGATTCGCCACGAGCTTCGTCGCGTCCTGCGGAAGCTCGATCCGGAGCGCGTCGCCGAAGACGACGTCGACGTTCTCGCCGAGGCCGTTCAACGCGGGCTCGAGCGACGAGTCGATCTCGACCGCGTGAACCCGGCGAACTCGCTCGGCGAGGAAGCGCGTGAGCACGCCTTGCCCGGGACCGATCTCCAGCACGATGTCGTCCGGGTCGAGCTCCGCCAGCCGGCCGATCACCTCGAGGATGTTCGGATCGCGGAGGAAGTGCTGCCCGTACTCCTTCTTCGGTCGCGTGCTCACGGCAACGAGAAGCACTCGGCGGCGTTGCGCTCGATCTGCAGCTCGAGCTCGGCCGGCTCCTCGCCGCGGGCCTGTGCCAGCGAGGCGAGCGTGTGGACGACGTTGGCGGGCTCGTTCCGCTTCCCTCGCACCGGCTGCGGCGCAAGGTAGGGCGAGTCGGTCTCGGCGAGGATGCGCTCCGCGGGAACCTCGGTCGCCGCAAGGCGCAGGTCGACGGCCTTCGGGAAGGTCGCATTGCCGGCGAACGAGACGTACCAGCCGCGCTCGAGCGCGGTCGGGAGCATGTGCGGCGACGAGAAGCAGTGGAGGACGACCGTTCCCGAGTGATCGGCCAGCCCCGCGAGCGTGTCGTCGTCCGCAGCGCGCGTGTGGATCACGACGGGCTTCCCGAGCTCGGCGGCAAGCTCGAGCTCCGCGGCGAAGAGACGCCGCTGATCAGCGGGCGCTGCGTAGTCGCGGAACCAGTCGAGCCCCGTCTCCCCGACGCCGACCGCCTTGGGATGCGCGAGCAGGTCTCGCAACGCGGCGGCGTCGTCCGGCGTCGCCGTCCCCGCCTCGTGCGGGTGGATGCCGAGGATCGCGAACACACCCTCGTGGCGATCGGCGAGCTCGAGCGCGCCGCGGCAGTCGTCCAGGCTCGTGCCCACCGTGAGGATCCGCGTGACGCCCGCCTCCGCAGCACGCCGGACCGCCTCGTCGGCGTCGTCGAGCGAGGTGAGGTGCGCATGCGTGTCGATCACGGGAGCTCAGCGGCGATGACTTCCTCCGCGTCGAGCTTGCGGAAGAGCGGCCGCGGCTCGCGCAGCGCCTGGCCCGGCGGCAGCTCGCTCGGCGCCCAGGAGCCGACCCAGCTCGCGTAGTCGCCGGTGAGGATCTCGTGCGTGGAGCCGTCCTCTTCCTCGACAGTGCGGAGGTCGAGCGGCCCGGCGATCCAGCCCTCGTAGCCGAGCAGCTCGTGGAGCGCTTGAGAGCTGAACGGGAGGAACGGCGTGAAGAGCGTCTTCAGCGAGTCGACGACGCGGAGCGCGACGTAGAGAACGGTGGCTGCGCGGTCGCGGTCCGTCTTCACGAGGGACCACGGCGCCTGGTCCGCGAGGTACTGGTTCGCGAGTGCACTCGTCGTCATGCCCTCGGCCAGGGCGGCTCGGAAGCGGGCGTTCTCGATGTGCTCACCGACCGTGTCGAATGCTCGCGCGACCGCGTCGAGGAGCGCATGGTCACCCTCGGTGAGTGGGCCGGGGTCGGGGACCCCGCCGAAGTTTCGGTGGGCGTTGACGAGCGTCCGGTTGACGAGGTTCCCCCAGTTGGCGAGCAGCTCGTCGTTCGTGCGGCGAACGAACTCCTCCCACGTGAAGTCGCTGTCCTGCGTCTCGGGGCCGGCCGCCGTGAGGTAGTAGCGCAGGGCGTCGGGCTCGTAGCGGTCGAGGAAGTCCTTGACCCAGATCGCGTGGCCGCGGCTCGTGCTCGCCTTGCTGCCGCTCATCGTCAGGTACTCGCTCGAGACGACGTTGTAGGGGAGTTGCAGGTCGTCGCCGTAGCCCATCAGCATCGAGGGCCAGATGACGGCGTGGAAGACGATGTTGTCCTTCCCCATGAAGTAGAAGCTGCGCGCGTCCGGGCTCTGCCACCACTCGCGCCACGCCTCCGGGCGGCCGACGTTGTGCGCCCACTCGATGGAAGCGGAGAGATAGCCGATCACCGCGTCGAACCAGACGTAGATGCGCTTCGTCTCCTCGGGATAGCCCTCGACGGGCACGGGAACGCCCCAGTCGATGTCGCGGGTCATTGCGCGCGGCTTCACCTCCCGCGCCAGGTTGAGCGCGAAATTGCGGACGTTCGGCCGCCAGTGCGTCTGCTCGTCGATCCATTCGACGAGCCGCTCCCGAAACGCGGGCAGATCGAGGAACAGGTGCGTCGTCTCGCGGAATTCCGGCGTCGAGCCGTCCACGATCGAGCGCGGTTCGATCAGATCGACGGGATCGAGCTGGTTGCCGCAGTTGTCGCACTGGTCGCCTCGCGCTTCGCCGTAGCCGCAAATCGGGCAGGTGCCCTCGATGTACCGGTCGGGGAGCGTTCGGCCCGTCGCGGGGGCGATCGCCCCGAGCGTCGTCTGCTCGATGAGGAACCCCTTGTCGTACAGGCTGCGGAACATGCCCTGGACGACCTCGTAGTGGTTGACGGTCGTCGTCCGCGTGAAGCAGTCGTACGTCATGCCGAGACGGACGTAGTCGTCGAGGATCAGCGCGTTGTTGCGGTCTGCAAGCTCGCGCGGGGTCACGCCTTCTCGGTCGGCCGACACCATCACCGGCGTGCCGTGCTCGTCCGTCCCGCTGACCATGAGGACGTCGTTGCCCTTGAGGCGGTGATACCGCGCGAAGACGTCCGAGGGCACACCGGGGCCGGCGACATGGCCGAGATGTCGCGGACCACTGGCGTACGGCCACGCGACCGAGACGAGGATCTTCTGCGGTGTTGTCGGCACCTGCGCAGCTTAGGCCGCGCGCGACACCTGCCTTGGCCCAGCTTCCGGCGGCGGCAGGCGAAGGACCTGGGCCATCACCGTTCGGCGCACTCTCGTGCGGTGCCGTCGCGCGGCAAACACCGCACCGAGAGCGAACAGCGCGGCGGCCCAGTTGCAGACGAGCGTCGGCAGCGGACCGGCGGGCCGGCGCCCCGGTGACGCGATGTCCACGCTCGGCCGAGGCGCGTGACCGATGTCCGGGCCGACCCGCCTGGGCGCCGCCGGGTCGACGACCGGCCGCCGGGAGCGGCTCGCCCCGTCGCCCGCGCGATCTCGCAGAGCAGGACGGTGCCGCGACCGAGTCGTCGGGGCATCCGAGCGCGGTTTCTGCGCGCGATCCGACCGCTGGATCCGAAGACGGCTCCGGACCGGCTCGCTGCGCGATCCTCGGGTGCGTGCCACGCGCGGTCGACCCGACGACGAGGACGCCGGCTTGCTCGAGGGGGCGGCCGAAGATGCGCCGCCCGAAACAGGCTGCGACGCCGTCGTCCCCGTCTCCGTTGCTGCGTCGCCCGGCGCCGGGGGGAGCAGGCCGAGCGGATCGACATAGCCGTCCGGATCGGCAGTGATGCGAGTCCCGAGGTGGACGTACGGCTCGTCCACCTCGGGCGTGCCGCTCGGGCCGATCGTGCCGACCGTGTCCTGCTCGGCGACCGTCGCGCCCTTGGCGACGGCGATCGAGCCGAGATGGGTGAGCGTGACCGAATAGCCGTCCGCGGTCTCGATCGTGACCGTCTTGCCGTTCGTCGGCACGGTCCCGGCGAAGCTCACGGTGCCCGCTGCCGGCGCAACGACGCCCTCGCCCACGGCGTCGGCACCGATGTCCACGCCTCGGTGCTGGCCGGAGGCGTACGGATGTGCCTCGTCATACGAAAACGGCTGCACCACCGGCCCCTGCACCGGCCAGCTCCAGGCGTACGCGGCCGGCGTCCAGACCAGGAAGACGAAGAGAAGAAGCGCCAACCGCCGGATCGTTGTCAAAATGAGCAACAGGATGAGCAGAGTAGCGCGGCCGACGTCCGTTGTCAAATCTGCTTACAACGATTGCTTGTAGAGCCGGTTCCGCGGGATGTCCACGAGGGTCGAGACGATCTCGGCCGCCCGCCGGCGCGGCAATCCCGCCGCCACGAGCTCCGCCACCGCGGCGAGCGCCGGCTCCTTCTCGGGCTCGGTGGGAGCCGATCCGGGCCCGAGCACGAGGGTGATCTCGCCTTTCGGGGGCGCGCCGAACCGCCCGGCGAGCTCCGAAGCCGTTCCGCGAGCGATTTCCTCGAACCGCTTCGTCAGCTCGCGGCAGACGGCCACCTCTCGCTCCGCATCGGCGGCCGCGAGCGAGCGCAACGTCGCCGGCAGCCGCTGCGGCGACTCGAAGCCGACCGCCGGCCATGTCCAACCGCGCAACTCCTCCCACAGCGCCTCCAGCTTCTTCTCGCCGCGCGGGAGGAAGCCGAGGAAGCGGTACTGCTGCGCCACGAGCCCCGAGGCGACGAGCGCCGTCTCCACGGCCGACGCGCCCGGCAGGACCGTCACGTCGACGCCCGCGTCGAGCGCCGCGCGCACGAGCCGCGCGCCCGGATCCGACACGCCGGGGAGGCCGGCGTCGGAGACGAGCGCGACCCTCTCCCCCGCCTCGAGCCTCGGCACGAGCTCGGCGGTGCGCTGCGCCTCGTTGTGCTCGTGGTACGAGAGGAGCCTCGCCTTGATCCCGTGCCGTTCGAGCAGTCTGCGCGTGTGGCGCGTGTCCTCGCACAGCACGACGTCCGCGGCAGCCAGCTCGGCGAGGACGCGCAGCGTCACGTCCGCGAGGTTCCCGATCGGCGTCGCGCAGACCGCGAGAGGCATCAGCTGTTGTCGAGTGCCTCGAAGGCGACGAAGGCAGCGCCGATGAAGCCGGCGGCCGTCCCGAGCTCGGCCTTCGACAGCCGCACGGAGCTGCGCATCGGCTCGAGGGCTTCCCGCAGCGCGACCTCCTCGGCCGGCTTGCGCAGGTAGTCGAAGGCCGCGACTCCGAAGCCGCCGCCCAGCACGACGAGCTGCGGCGCGAAGACGTTGACGAACGATCCGATTGCCGAGCCGAGGTATCCGCCGACCTCCTCGAGCAGCTTCTTCGCCTCCGCGTCGCCCTCGTTCGCGAGCCGGACGAGCCGGTGGGCGTCGGCCGACGGGCCGAACGTCTCACGCGCAGCCGCGGTCGCTGCACTGCCGCTCACGTACGCCTCCAGGTGCCCACGGCCCGTGCACCCGCCCTGGCAGGGCCGCCCTTCGTGGACGATCACGATGTGGCCGAGCTCCACGCCCTCGCCGTTCCGGCCGCGAAAAGGCCTCCCACCGGAGATGACCCCACCGCCGACGCCGGTCCCGAGGGTGAGCATCACGAGGTCGTCCTCGCCGCGACCGGCGCCGGCCCGCCACTCGCCGATCGCCGCCGCGTTCGCGTCGTTGTCGAGGCCGACCGGAATGCCGAACCGCTCGCGCATCCGGTCACGCAACGGCGCGTTCTCGAGCGGAAGGTTGACGCAACGGACGACGATGCCGTTCTCCTGGTCGATCGGAGACGGCGCGCCGAAGCCGACCGCCGCCACCGACTCGTCGAGCAACTCGGCGACCGACGCCTCGAGCTCGGCGAGGACGTGCTCCTGCGAGTCCTGCGGGGTCGCACGCTCGGTACGGCGGACGACACTCCCGTCGCGGGCAACGATCCCGGCGAGGATCTTCGTGCCGCCGAGGTCCACTCCGATCGCATGGCCCGCCTGCACAGTGGGTACCGTAATCCCCCGCATGGCCGCCTCCGGGGAGAAGCCGTATCGCGTCTATCGCGGCGGCCGGACGAAGGGCAAGGTGCCGCTGCAACGGCGCGAACGGGATGCCCGGCGGGCCGTCCGCAGCGACGGCGGCGGACCCGGCAAGATCGTCGAGCGGCCGCCACGCCGCCGCCGTCTCTGGCTCGGCTGGACTCGGCGCCGCTGGACGGTCGTCACGATTCTCGGCCTGATCGTCCTCTCGCTGATCTGGGGAGCCCTCGGCTACCTCTCGGTCTCGAGCGGCGTGAGCGACGCGAACAAGCGCCTGCCGCAGAACGTGCGGCCGGTTCTGACACCGGACAGCGGCCTCCTGCTCTCCAGCCCGACGACGATCCTGCTGCTCGGCTCCGACCACGCGACTGGAAAGGGGAGCACCGGCAGGTCCGTCGATCAGCACTCCGACTCGATCACGCTGCTCCACACCGACCCGGGGCACCACCGCCTGTACTACCTCTCGGTTCCGCGCGACCTGCAGACCGAAGTGCCCGGCTACGGCCAGCAGAAGGTCAACGCTGCCATGCAGTTCGGCGGGCCGAAGCTCGCGGTGCAGACGCTCGACGCGCTCCTCGGCAAGTCCTTGCCGATCAATCACGTCGTGATGGTCGACTTCAACCAGTTCGAGCAGCTGATCGACGCCGTCGGCGGGATCACCGTGAACGTGCCGGAGAACATCCTCTCGAACCGGTTCGACTGCCCGTACTCGACGCAGTCGCGCTGCCTCAAGTGGAGCGGCTGGCGCTTCCACAAGGGTCCGACGCACATGAACGGGCACCAGGCGCTGATCTTCTCACGCGTCCGCGAGAACCAGCTCGACCGGTCGTGGACCGACTTCGACCGCCAGCACAACCAGCAGCTCGTCCAGCAGGCGACGCTGAGCAAGCTGTCGAGCCCGACCCGGTTCTTCTCGCTTCCCTTCAGCGGCAGCTCGCTGCTGAAGCCGATCGCGACGGACCTCTCGACGTGGAAGCTCATGCAGCTCGCCTGGGTGAAGTTCCGGGCGGGCAGCACGGTTCACTGCCGGCTCGGCGGCACCGGCCTCACGAACTCGCTGGGCGACGTGATCATCGGGAGCACGGCCAACATCCAGGTGATCGACACGGTGCTCGGGCACTCGGCGCCGCAGCGGCCGGAGAAGGGAAATCCCTACGCGCCCGGCTGCATCGTCGGCAACGCCGGCTTCCGCAAGTAGCCGTCAGTCGCCGCTTGCAGCGGCCTTCTTCTCGGCCGGCTTGGAGTCCTTCTTGCCGCCCTCGGCGGCCTTGCTCTCGCCGCCGGACGAGCCGCCCTCACCGTCGCTCTTCGCGGCCTTCCCCTTGCCGTAGTCGGTCGTGTAGAAGCCCGAGCCCTTGTAGTGGATCGCGACCGGGTAGAGGACGAGCTCGACGGGCGACGCACCGCACTCGTCGCACTTCTCCGGCGCCGGCGCCGTCATCGGCTGGAAGCGCTCGAAGTGATGTCCGTTGGGGCAGCGGTACTCGTAGATCGGCACGGGGCGGCAGACGGTACCAGGCGTGCCCTCGCGGCCCCCGGCCGCGGATCGCCGGCGACTCTCGCGGCTATTGCTGGTAGCGCTCGACGACCTCGGGAGGCCTGAGCTCGGCGCCTTCAGGGCTCTGGCCTGCGTCGCGGCGTGCCCGCCGTTGCCGCAGGAGGTCCCAGCACTGGTCGAGCGACACCCGCAGCGACTCGAGCCTCTGCCGGTCGGCGTCGGTCGCGTTGCCTGCCGACTCGCGCTCCCAGAGCTCGTGCTCCTCGGCGACCATCCTGTCGATCGCGCCGTGAATCTGTGGGTCGTCCACCAACTCCTCCTCGGTCACTCCTGCGCGCGCTCTTCTTCCACGGTCAACTCGGCGGTGGGCACGACCTCCAGCCGCTCGTCGGGGATCGGCTCCCCGCTCCGCACGGACAGGCCGTAGGTCCCCGCAGCGAGGCGTGCCTCGGCACGCTCCACCGCTGCGAGTTGAGCCCCGAGATCGTCGCGTAGGCCCTCGTCGAACTCGTCCTGGTAGAGGTCGGACGCGAGGTTTCCCGGATCCTGGTCGTCCGCCTCTTCGCCGTCGTCCTCGTGGGCTGCCTGGGCGAGCCCGCGCTCGATTCTCGTCCGCTCCGCCTGGAGCAGGTCGCGTGCGCGATCGGGATCCATGGCGCAAGCCTATGTGTCCGCGCGGTGCGTCAGTCGGTGAGAGCGCCGTCCGCGCGAGGCGGCGGCCCGGCCGGACTCAGCCCGGCGGGGACTCGCTCGAAACCGGCACAGGCGCCGGCTCGGGCCTGGGCCGAGCGCGAGCCAGCAGCCGGGCGATCGCGGGCGCGAGAACGGACACGCGAGCCGGTGCAGGAGCCGGCGCGAACCGCGCCAGGGCACCGACGACGGCGATCCCGGCCGTGAGCTCGTAGGCGGCGGAGTCGTTGACGAGGAGCGACGTCACGATCGCGACGCCGAAGGCGAGCAGGACGTCGCGTGTCGATTGCTCGCGCGCGAAGCGCCACGAGAGCGTGAAGGCGACAGCGAGCACGAACAGAAGCGGAACGACCATCTGCCATGCGTGCAGCGCGGGCACGTACGAGAGCGGCACCCGGCTCTCGAGCGACGAGACCAGCCCCGCGCCGTGATCGGCGAACGCACTGCGCAGGTGGTTCGGGCCCGGGTGCGCGAGCCCCTGCGAGACGATCCAGAGCACGGCGACCGCCGCGGACGCGAGCAGACCGACGAAGCCGCGTACTCCGAGCTTGAACAGTCGCGCCCCGAGCACCGCGAGCGCGATGCCGAGCGCGATCGCACCCCCGCCGTCGGAGCCGAGCCGGTTGTCCGTCATCACCACGAGCCCGAAGACGCCGAACACGGCGAAGCCCACGATCCCGAAACGCCGTCGCGCGAGGAACGCCCCCGCCAGGAGCGGCGCGAGCAGCAACGTCTCGATCTGGTTGCCGATCCCCCAGAAACGCGAGTTCTGCGTGGGCCCGAACGGGTTCACCGCCTGCCACTCCGGCCGCGTGACCATCACGTAGGCGTAGAGGGCGACCACGCCGCCGTAGAGCGCAAGGAGCGCCGACTCGCTCCGACACTTGCGCGCGAGGACGAACGCCAGAAGCGCAGTTCCCGCCGAGAGCGCGGCGCACAGCAGCACCTCGTTGGAGACCTGCCCCATGCCGAGAGCGAGGTTGACGAGCAGCCCGGCGGGGATCGCCGTGATCGCCGCGCGGAGGCCGAGCAGCGCCAACGCGAGCAGCACTCCCGCGAGGATGAAGAGGGCGGCGAACTTGAGCCGGTTGTTCGAGCCGATCGCACGGTCGAGCCGCGACAGCTGGCCGATCGCGTGCTTCGACGGTGTCCACTTGAGGGTCGTCGTCGGATGTCCCGGCAGGTCGGTCGGTGCGATGTCGACGACCGAGACGAGGCCGGGAATGTGCGTCGTGGGCGACGTGAGCAGCCCGTGGAAGCCGTTGCCGAGGACCGCGATGCGGTAGAGCCGGTTGTTCGAGGTCGGCCTGCCGCGCGGCGGCAGCTGGACGACGATGCACAACCTGCAGTTCGGATAGACCTTGGCCTTGTTCGTGTTGATCAGCGGCTTGCCGGCCGGGACTCCGCCGAGCCGGGCGTTGACCTCCGTCCCGCGCACGAGCTCGGCCAGGGCACGGCGGCGGTTCGTCGTGGGGCCGTAGCTCGGCCGCAGGAGCCCGACGGCTCCCCGGTGGGCGAGCTCGGCCCAGGTCGCGTCGCTGATCCGATCGACGACGACGACGTGGAGACGTTCGCCGGCCGGGGTCAGGCGCGCGGAGGCAGAGCCGGGCGCGGCGAGCGCGACGACGGCGGAAAGAACAACCGCGAGCAGGGCGATGAGGCGGACCGGCCGGACCATCAGCTGAGCATTCTCACCGAAGTGCGACAGCAAACGAAGGGTTCAACTGGCTCAACTGTCGCTCCGGGTCGCATGTTCCTCGAGAAGCTCTTCGAAGCACGGCGCGCCTTCGAAGGCTGCGAGGCCGGCCGGGCGCTCCAACCGCTGCTCGCGGACCCGTCGAACCATCCGCCGGCGGCGGGCAGCAGCGACCGCAGCCGCCCCGCCGACGAGCCCGCCCAGCAGAAAGTCCCTCGCTCTCCCGCTCCTCCTCCCCGACTCCATGGGACGATTGTGCCTTGCGGATCGCGACGCTGGGTGACGTGTTGCTCGATGTGGTCGTGCTGCTCTCGGAGCCGCTCGCACCCGGCGGTGACGTGCGCGCCTCGAACCGGGCGGGAGCCGGGGGCCAGGCGGCCAACGTCGCGGCCTGGGCGGCCGAGCTCGGAGCCGAGGCCCGGTGCATCGCGAAGAGGGGCGACGACTCCGCCGGCGAGCTCGTCTCGCGGGAGCTCGAGGCGCGCGGCGTCGAGCTCGTCGGGCCGGTCGCCGCAGGCGAGACGGGTGTCGTGGTCTCGATCGTTCGCGAGGGCGACCGCTCGCTCGCGTCCGATCGCGGGGTCGCGCCGTCGCTCGCACCGGAGGAGCTCGAGCTCGGCTGGTTCGCGTGCGACGTCCTCCATCTCTCGGGCTACGCGCTCCTGCGGGAGCCGATCGCCGCCGCGGCGCTCCGGGCCGCCCGCCTCGCCCGCGATCAGGGCGCGCGGGTGTCGGTGGACGTCGCCGCGTGGACGGAGATCCGCAGCTACGGCCCGGTGCAGTTCCGCGAGCTCCTCGACGAGCTCGTACCCGACGTCCTCTTCGCGACCGAGGCGGAATGGAAGCTGCTCGGCCTTGGGCTGGCAGCGTCGCCGACAAAGCCGGCCACGCCCGGCCGGCAAACCGGGCGCCTTCGGCGCCCCGGGGCGTACCCCACTGCGCCCGTGGGCGTGCTCAAGCGAGGAGCGCGAGGCTGCACCGTCTTCGCCGAGGACGCGAGGCTCGACTTCGCCGCGGTGGAGGCCAAGGTCGTCGATCCCACGGGGGCGGGCGACGCGCTCGCCGCCGGCTTCCTCGTCGGACTGGAAGCGCCGCCGGCAAAGCCGGAGGCGCCCGGCGAAGACACCGGCCGCCCGGGGCGGCCGGTGGGGGGCTCGCTCGAGGAGGCCGCACGGCGCGGGCTCGACGCGGCGGCCCGCTGCATCGCGAAAGTAGGGTCGCTGCCGTGAAGGTCGTGGAGTGGCAGGAGGCGTGCGGGCACGAGGTGGCGTGGCACTACGAGCCGCCGTACGACGTCGAGTTCGTCGGCGAGCGCGAGTTCATCCGGATGGAGCGCGCGGGGTGAAGGTGCAGCCGATCACCGACGACCAGGCGGCCGAGATCGCCGAGTGGCGGTACGAGTTCCCGTACGAGTGGTACGACACCTCGGCCGACCCGCGGCGCGTCGAGCTGTTCGCAGACCCGGGCCGGCGGACGCACCTGCGGGCGGTCGTCGACGACGACGAAGAGCTCGTCGGCTTCTTCAACTTCGTCCCCGAGGGGCACGAGGTGCGGCTCGGGCTCGGCATGCGGCCCGACCTGACGGGCCGCGGCCTGGCGCAGCCGTTCATCGAGGCGGGGCTGGAGTACGCGCGCCGCGAGTGGCGCCCGCGCACGTTCCGGCTCTGGGTCGCGAGCTGGAACGAGCGCGCGCTGCGGGCGTACCGGCGCGCCGGCTTCCACGAGGCGAGGCACGGCGAGGAGAGCCGCTTCGTGGAGATGGAACGGTCGGCGTGATCCGCCTCGCCGACGAGGTGCGCGAGGCGCTGGCCGCCGGCGGCGCCGTCGTCGCGCTCGAGACGACGCTGGTCGCGCACGGCTTCCCACCCGGCGAGGGCGTCGAGGTCGGGCTCGAGTCGGAGCGGCAGGTCCGCTCGGCGGGCGCCGTCCCGGCGACCGTGGGAGTCCTCGACGGCGAGGTTCGGGTCGGCCTTACGGCCCAGGAGCTCGACCGCTTCGGCCCCGAGGCGCGCAAGGCGGGACCGCGCGATCTCGCGGTCTCGGCCGTCCAGGACGCAGTCGGCGCGACGACGGTCGGCGGAACGCTCGCCGCGGCGCGTGCGGTCGGCATCCGCGTCCTCGCCACGGGCGGCATCGGCGGTGTCCATCGCGGCTTCCCCGATCCGCCGGACGTCTCGGCCGATCTCGCTCAGCTCGCGCGGACTCCCGCGCTCGTCGTCTCGGCCGGCGTGAAGTCGCTCCTCGACGTCCCGGCGACGGCGGAGCTGCTCGAGTCGCTGGGCATCCCGGTGCTCGGGTTCCGGGTCGACACGTTGCCTCTCTTCTACGCAACCGAGGGCGGCCCGCCGGTGTCTGCACGCGTCGAGTCGGCAGAGGAGGCGGCGCGCGTCGCGGATGCGCACTGGCAGCTCGGCAGCGCCGGCCTCCTGCTCGGCCGGCCGCCCGACGAGCCGCTCGAGGACGTCGAGCCCCTCGTCGCGGAGGCCCTCGCCGCCGCAGAGGCGGCAGGCGTGAGCGGCCAGGCGGTGACGCCGTTCGTCCTCGCTCATCTCCACCGCGAGAGCGGCGGCCGCACCGAAGCCGCGAACAAGGCGCTCGTCGCGCAGAACGCGCGGCTTGCGGGGGAGGTCGCCCTAGAGATCGCGGCGCTGGAACGCGAGCACGGCTAGCGCGAGCGCAACGCAGAGGTAACCCGCAGACCAGACGCGGATCCCCCAACCGTGGACGTACGCCCCGCCGAACGGTCCGAGTTGGAGGAGGAACCCCGTGAGCCCGCTCGCGTTGCTCGAGATCAGTCGCAGCCCGTCCTGGTAAAGCGCCTCGAACGGCAGCGCCCACGCTGCGTCTCTGGACGCGTGCTCGATTGTCGTCGAGTTCAGCGCATGTCCGATCGTGCCGAGCAGGCCGGCGGTGAGGCCGGCTCCGAAGAGCATGAAGACCGCGATCCCATTCGCCGTCGAGGAGAGGAAGACCGAGCCGAGGATCGAGACGGCGATCACGATCACCACGCCCCCGGCGAGCTCGAGCCCCGGCACGAGCGGGGACGGAGGCGTCCAGCTCCCGGAGACGTCGATGATCGCCAGGGCAGTCCCGTACACGGCCAGCACGTAGACGATGCAGACCGCGGCGGCGCCGAGGAAGCGCGAGAGCAGGAGGGTCGCCCGGCCGACGGGTCGCACCACGAGCGGCTGCAGCAGGCCGCGCTCCGCATCGCCCGAGACGACGCCGAGCGTGAGGAAGACCGCCAGCACGACCCCGAGGAAGAGTGTCGCGAACATCGCGAGCCCGAGCAGAAAGGCACCGGCGAAGGTGCGCGTGTCGACCTGGACGCCGGCCGGCGGTGTGATCGTCCCCAGACGCGAGAACACGTAGCGCGTGGCGAGCCAGAAGAGGACGAGGAAGGCCGCGGTCAGCAGGATGACGACGACGAACACCTTCCGCCGCACGGCCTCTCGGAAGCCGTAGCCCATGATCGTCAGCACGACGCTCACGAGACCTCGTCCCCCACGGCCTCGAGATACGTGTCCTCGAGGGTCGACGTGAGGACGCGGACGCCGTAGACGCGCCTGCCCGCCGCGACGGCTTCGGCCACGAGCCGCGGCGCGTCGTCCCGTGTGGCGCCCTCGATCGTGCGTGTCCCCTCGTCGGTCTCGAGCTCGACGCCGCGCGGCTGCGAGAGCTCAGCCGGCGAGCCGGCGGCGACGACCTCGCCGGCGCGGAGGATCGCCACGCGGTCGCACACGAGCTCGATCTCCGAGAGCAGGTGCGAGTTGAGGAGAACGGAGACGCCGCGGTCTCGCATCTCTTCGAGCAGGACGCGGACGACTCGACGGCCGGCAGGGTCGAGCGCCGAGGTCGGCTCGTCGAGAACGAGCACCCGCGGCGTGCCGACGAGCGCCTGCGCGATCCCCAGCCGTTGCTGCATCCCTTTCGACATGCCGTCGACCCGGCGGTCGCGAGCGTCGTCCAGCGCTACACGCTCGAGTAGCCGCCCGCGCTCGGCCGCCCCGCCGTCGGAGTGCGCCAACCGCTGGTGAAGCTCGAGGACCTCGTCCGCCGTGTACCAGCCCGGGAAGCGGAAGAGCTCTGCGAGGTAGCCGAGCTCGGCGCGGGCGGCACGGGAACCGGCGCGCGCGCCGGCGACCTCGGCGCGGCCGCGCGTCGCCCGCACGAGGCCGACTGCGATCTTCACAAGCGTCGACTTGCCGGCGCCGTTCGGGCCGAGCAGCCCGACGAGCTCGCCCTCCTCCACCGAGAGATCGACTCCCTTCAGCGCATGGACGGACCCGTAACGCTTCTCGAGCGCGTGGACGGCGAGGGCGGGCGGCACGTGGCGAGGGTACGGGACTACGCTCCGTCCATGCCCCGCGGCTACATGGAGGGCCCCGCTGCCGAAGAGGCCGAGCGCCGGGCCGAGGAGGCGGCGCGCACGAAGAACGAGCCGCCCGCGCCGGACGTGTACCCGGCGGTGTACGGGTGCACGGAGGATGATCCCGAGCCGCACTTCCTCGGCTGGCTGGGCCAGGTCGATCCGGATGAGCTGTTCGCGAGCGGAGCCGCCTGGGGCGTCACCGTCCGACGCGTCGCCGTCGCCGACTAGTTACTGAATCGCCGAGACGAACTCGTCGATCGAGAGCGCGGGCAGCGTCTCGATCTTCGTCGACCCGCGGGCGCCGAGAGCGACCGAGACCTTGGCGATCGTCGCCGTGTCGGGAGCCTCGACGACGTTGACGAAGTCGAACCCCCCGAGGGTCGCCCATTGATGGAGGATCTTGGCCCCGAGCTCCTCGACGTCGCGGTTGACCTCCTGCAGGCGGGACGGGTTGCTCTGGAGCGTCTGGACGCCCTGCTGGGAGAGCCGCGAAAGCAGAATGTAGATAGGCATGGCGGGAACCTACTCGACCCGCGCGGCCTGATCCACGTAGAGCAGGGCAGCGCCGACGAAGAGGAGCGGCGAGAGGACGACGCTCGCGAGGAAGAGCGCGACCGAGCCCGCAGCGTCCCCGAAGCCACGCAAGATGAAGACGAGCACGGACTGCGAGAGCAGGACGACGATCGCGAGCGTGAACAGCGAGCCGAGCGCGTGCACGAAGTCGGCACGAGCGAGCCGCCAGGCGCGCGAAATGGAGGCGCGCGGCGGAACGCCCTCCTTGACGACCACGGGCACGGCGAGCCCGAGCGCCGTGAGCCAGAGGAGCCCGGGGATGATGAACGCGATCACGAGAAACGGCACCGGCGCGAAGACGAGCCACCCGATCAGCCACGCGGCGACGAGGGTTCGGCGCGGTGGCGATGCCTCGAGCACGAGGGTCGACGCGTAGACAAAGGTCGCGCTGATGAGCGCGGCCGAGAGCGTCGGCGCAAGCACCAGTGCCGTGCGATGCGAGACCTGAGTGAAGACGACGGCGACGGCGGCGGGCGCTACTCCCAGCACGAGACAGGTCCAGAAGCGTGCCCCGTAGAACTGGATGGACTCCGCGACGAGCTGGCCGACCGTCCGCTCGGCAGGCGGCAGCGCTGCTGGACGCGGCTCGGCCATCGGCGCGGAGGGTATCGTCGCGCCATGGGCTGGGACGTCGTCCATCACGCCGATCTCGAGTGGGAGGAGCGGCCGGGGCACGAGGGACAGGAGCCGCGGCACGCCGCCGCTTTGACCGAGCCCGCGCACATGACCGAGTCGCGGGCACGGATGTGGCGCTATCCGGCGCATACGCGCGGCCGCCGGCACCTCGACCCGGACCAGGAGGAGGTCTTCGTTCCCCTGCGCGGCACCCTGACGATGCTGCTCGGTGAGCCTGGCGAGCGGCTGGACGTGGAGCCCGGTGGAGTCGTCGTCGTTCATCCCGGAACGCCGCTTCAGATGCGCAACGAGACCGGCGAGGAGATCCTCGTCTTCGTCTACGGCGCGCCGACGCGCCACGGCAACGCCGAGTTCCTAGACGACGTCGAGACGCTGTAGCGCCGCGGCGAGTGCCGCGAACGCCTCGTCGAACCGCCAGCGCGTGCGGTCCGCCTCGTCGGGCGAGTTGGAGATCGCCCGCAGCTCGACGGCCGGCACGCCGGCGAGCTCGCACGCACGGAGCACGCCGAAGCCCTCCATCGCCTCGACGTCGAATCCCGTCCCCGCGCCGACCTTGCCGCAGGTCGCGATCGGCACGACGTGCGCCTCGGGTAGGGCGGCCCGTGCCCTTTCGAGCAGGGCGGCGTCGGGGGATGCCCGCTCGACGCGGGCCACGGTCGATCCGGAGTCGATCACGTCGCAGTAGACGGCCTCGCTGCCGAGCACGAGCGCCGGCGGCTCGAGCGTCCGCGAGCCGGCGATCCCGACGTGGACGACCGCGTCCGGCCTCCGCTCCTCGAGCGCGCGAGCGGTCTGGAGCGCCGCCTCGACGGGGCCGATGCCACAGCAGAAGGTGTCGAGCCCGGCGAGGAGCGCGAGCTCCCGCTCGGTGGCGGCGACTACGAGCACCCTAGGCCGCGACCGCAGCGGCGCCGAGCTTCTCGAAGCGGATCCCGCCGTCTTCGGCGTCCACGCGGATCGTGTCGCCGTCGGCGAAGTCGCCTTCGAGCAGGCGGAGCGCGAGCGGGTTCTCGACGAGACGCTGGATCGCGCGCTTGAGCGGCCGCGCCCCGTACGCCGGATCCCAGCCCGCCTCTGCGAGCGCCTCCTTGGCCGCGTCCGTGAGCTCGAGCTCGATCTGCCGCTCGGCGAGCCGCTCGCGCAACCGCCCGAGCTGTAGCTCGACGATCTCCGCGATCTGCTCTTTCGACAGGGGCTGGAACTCGATCACCTCGTCGATGCGGTTCAGGAACTCCGGCCGGAATACGTCGCGCAGCGCGTCGACCGAGCGGACGTTCGAGGTCATGATCAGGACGGTGTTGCGGAAGTCGACCGTGCGGCCCTGGCCGTCGGTGAGGCGGCCGTCGTCGAGCACCTGCAGGAGGACGTCGAAGACCTCGGCGTGCGCCTTCTCGATCTCGTCGAGCAGGATCACGCTGTACGGCCGGCGACGCACTGCCTCGGTGAGCTGGCCGCCCTCGTCGTAGCCGACGTACCCGGGCGGCGCGCCGAGCAGGCGCGCGACCGTGTGCCGCTCCTGGTACTCGCTCATGTCGAGTCGGACCATCGCGTGCTCGTCGTCGAACATGAACTCGGCGAGCGCGCGCGCGAGCTCGGTCTTGCCCACGCCGGTCGGGCCGAGGAAGACGAACGAGCCGATCGGCCGGTCCGGATCCTGCAGGCCGGTGCGAGCGCGCCGCAGCGCGTTCGCGACCGCCTCGACCGCCTCGTCCTGGCCCACGACGCGCCGATGCAGCCGAGTCTCCATCTGGACGAGCTTCTCCGTTTCGCCCTCGAGGAGCCGATCGACCGGGATGCCGGTCCAGCGCGCCACGACGGCGGCGACGTCGTCCTCGTCGACCTCCTCCTTGACCATCGAGCCGGCGGCCTGCTGCGAGTCGCGCTCGGAGAGCTCCTTCTCGAGCGCGGGCAGCTCGCCGTAGCGGATCTCGGCGACGCGCTGGAGGTCGCCCTCGCGCTCGGCGCGGTCGGCCTCCATCCGCAGCGCGTCGATCTGCTGCGTGATCTCACCGATCCGGTCGAGCGCCTCCTTCTCGCGCGCCCAGCGCGCAGCGAGCCCGTCGCGGCGCTCCTTCGCCTCTGCAAGCTCGGACTCGAGCGGTGCGCGCACGTCCTCCGACTCGCCACCCATCGCGGCAAGCTCGATCTCGAGCTGCGTCACCCGCCGGTTCGCCTCGTCCAGCTCCACCGGCGACGACTCGATCTCCATCTTCAGCCTCGATGCGGCCTCGTCGACGAGGTCGATCGCCTTGTCCGGCAGCTGCCGGTCCGAGATGTAGCGCTCGGAGAGAACGGCCGCCGCGACGAGCGCTGCATCGCGGATCCGCACCTTGTGGTGCGCCTCGTAGCGCTCCTTCAGGCCGCGCAGGATCGCGATCGTGTCGGTGACGGACGGCTCGCCGACGAAGACGGGCTGGAAGCGCCGCTCGAGCGCGGCGTCCTTCTCGATGTGCTTGCGGTACTCGTCGAGAGTCGTGGCGCCGACCGCGCGCAGCTCGCCGCGCGCCAGCATCGGCTTGAGCATGTTCGCGGCGTCGACGGCGCCCTCGGCCGCGCCCGCGCCGACGATCGTGTGCAGCTCGTCGATGAAGACGATGATCTGGCCTTCCGCGTTGGCGATCTCCTCGAGCACGGCCTTGAGCCGCTCCTCGAACTCGCCGCGGTACTTCGAGCCGGCGAGCAGACCGCCGATGTCGAGTGCCCAGACGCGCTTCCCCTTGAGCGACTCGGGCACGTCGCCGGCGACGATCCGCTGCGCGAGCCCTTCGACGATCGCGGTCTTGCCGACACCGGGCTCGCCGATCAGGACGGGGTTGTTCTTCGTGCGGCGCGAGAGCACCTGGATGACGCGGCGGATCTCCTCGTCACGGCCGATGACCGGGTCGAGCTTCCCGCTCTCCGCGGCCTCGGTCAGGTCGCGCCCGAACTTCGAGAGCGCCTGATACGTCCCCTCGGGATCGGGCGACGTGACGCGCCGGCCGGCCGTGACCTCGGCGATCTTCGCGAGCAGCTGGTCGCGCGGCACGACGTCGAGCGCGAGCAGCAGGTGCTGCGCCGCGACGTACTCGTCCTCCATCTTCTTCGCCTCGTCGAAGGCGCGGTCGAGCACCTTCGAGAACGCGGAGGAGACGCCCGGCTGCTGCTGCGAGCCCTCGATACGCGGCCTCTGGACGAGCGTCGCCTCGGCCTGCGCACGCAGCGCGTCTGCGTCCGGGACGAGCTCGCGCGGCAGCTCCTGGTCGAGGAGCGCGAGCAGCAGCTGCTCGGGATAGACCTCCGGGTTGCCGTTCCGGCGCGCAAGCTCCTGCGCTGCCGCGACCGCCTCCTGGGCCTTGATCGTGAGCTTGTTGAAGTCCATGCCTACTGCCTTTCCGGTAGCCGCTCGTCGCGGACGACCACGAGATCGCGGCGGTATTGCTTGTGCACCTTCTGAACGTCCCGCCGGTGTTGCCGTTGCAGGCGCTCGATCTGTGCGTGCGCCTTGCGCAGCTCGTCCTCGAGCCGCAGCACGAGCTCGACGCCGGCGAGGTTGAGCCCGAGCTCGGAGGTGAGCCGCTGCACGATCCGCAGCCGCTCGATGTCTGCCTCGGAGTAGAGGCGCGTGCCGCCCGGCGTCCGCTGCGGCCGGACGAGGCCCTTCGTCTCGTATATCCGCAACGTCTGGGGATGCATGCCGACCAGCTCGGCGGCGACCGAGATCATGTAGATAGGCCGCTCGGAGGCCTCCATCAGCCGACCGCCTTCTGGAGCTCCTCGAGCAGCTCGCGCTCCTTCTTGTTCACGCGCTTCGGCACCTGGATGCGAACGCGCGCGAGGACGTCGCCCTTGCCGGAGCCGCTCAGCTTCGGCGCGCCGCGGCCCTTGATCCGCAGCAGCTTGCCGTCCTCGGAGCCCGCAGGAATCTTGAGTGACACCGCCCCCTCGGGCGTCGACACCTCGACCTTGCCGCCGAGCGCCGCCGTCGGGAAGGAGACGGGCACCTGCACGATCAGGTCGTCGCCGCGCCGCTCGTACGTGTCCGAGGCCGTTACGCGCGTGACGACGATCAGGTCGCCGTTGGGGCCGCCGTTCTGGCCGGCCTCGCCCTTCCCCTTGAGCCGGATCTTCGTGCCGTCCTTGACGCCCGGCTTGATCTTCACGGTGTACGTGCGCCGCCGGCGCTCTCGGCCCGACCCCTTGCACTTCGAACACGGCTGCTCGATCACGGTGCCGTTGCCGCGACAGCGCGGGCAGGGCTGGGAGAGGGCGAACAGGCCCTGGCTCTCGGCCGTGACGCCGCGTCCGTTGCACTCGGGGCAGATGACGGGAGCCGTGCCGGGCTGCGCGCCCGTGCCGCCGCACTCGGAGCACGCGACGGTCAGCTCGACCGGCACCTTCGCCTCGGCCCCGCGGAGGGAGTCCTCGAACGAGAGGCGCACCTCGGTCTCGACGTCCGCACCGCGCAGCCGCTGAGGCCGAGCGCGGCGGCCCGCGCCGCGGTTGCCGAAGATGTTGCCGAAGATGTCGCCGAGATCCCCCAGATCGGCGAAGTCGACATTGACGCCACCGGGGCCGGGCCCGGGCGCGCCGCGGCCGTTGGTCGAGCCGAAGCGGTCGTACGCCTTGCGCTTCTCCTCGTCCGAGAGGACGTCGTACGCCGTCTGCACCTGCTTGAAGCGCTCCTCGGCACCCTTGTCGCCCTGGTTCGTGTCCGGGTGGTACTGGCGAGCGAGCTTCCGGTAGGCCTTCTTGATCTCGTCGGCCGAGGCGCCCTTCTTGACGCCGAGCGTGTCGTAGAGCGACTCAGGCACTGCCTTCGGGCTCCTCCTGGACCGGCGCCGGCGGCGCTGCGATGACGACCCGTGCGGGCCGCACGACGCGCTCGCCGAGCTTGTAGCCCTTCTGGACGACGTCGATCACGGAGCCCTCCTCCGCCTCTGAGGGCTGGGAGAGCAGCGCCTCGTGCACGTGCGGATCGAACTTCCCCTCGGTCTCGATCGACGTGATGCCGTGGCGCTCGAGCAACCCCGCGAGCGAGCGGTGGACGAGGCGGACGCCCTCCTCGAGCTGCGCTTCCTGGTGTTCCTCGGCCGCTGCGAGCGCGCGCTCGAGATCGTCGAGGATCGGGATCAGCTCCACGATCAGCCGCTCGTTCGCGAGCTGGACGTACTCCTGCCGCTCGCGCGCCGCCCGCTTCTTGTAGTTCTCGAAGTCGGCGGCGAGGCGCAGCAGCCGGTCGTCCGCCTCTTCGACCGGCTGCTCCGGCTCCGGTGCCTGGCTCGGCGCCGCCGTGCCAGGCTCCTGCCTTTCGTCCTGCGCACCGCTCACGAGGTCGGCGCCTCCTCGTCGACGACTTCGTACTCGCCCTCCTCGACGACCTCGTCGTCGGAAGCGGGCTCGCCGTCACCGCCGCCTGCGGACGCCTGCGCCTGCTGGGCCGCCTCGGCGTACAGCACCTCGGCGAGCTTGTGCGAGGACTCCTGCAGCGCGTCCATCTTCGTGCGGATCTCGGCGATGTCGTCGCCCTCGAGCGCCTGACGCAGCTCCATGACCCGGCCCTCGATCGTCGAGGCCTCGGACTCGTCGAGCTTGTCGCGATGCTCCTTCAGCGAGCGCTCGGTCTGATAGGCGAGCGTCTCGGCGAGGTTCTTCGTGTCCGCCGCCTCGCGCAGCCGGTGCGCCTCGTCGGCGTGCGACTCCGCGTTGCGGATCATCTCCTGCACCTCG
>Ga0207693_10000953_pt1 | contig 25942 bp, 26 predicted proteins | sample LARL81metaG_FD_184347 | JGI IMG/M metagenome (GOLD analysis project Ga0207693, IMG submission 184347) | Corn, switchgrass and miscanthus rhizosphere microbial communities from Kellogg Biological Station, Michigan, USA - LAR L8-1 metaG... | ecosystem: Host-associated > Plants > Roots >... | reverse complement strand
GCAAGCCTGTGCGGCAGCCTCGAAGTGCGCGAGCAATTCCCGGTCGTCGAGCGCGAAGTACGGGGGGCCGATCACCGCAACCCCATCGGCACCGAGGTCGGCGGCGTGAGCGGCGAGCTCAGCCGTCTCGCGGGTTGTTTGGGCCCCGCAGTGGACGGCGATCGCGAACTCGTCCGGTCTGGCGGCCACGAAGAGCTCGGCGGCCCGGCGACGCTCGGCCGCGCTCAACAGAATCCCTTCGCCGGTCGTGCCGAGCGCGAGCAGCCCGTCGAGACCTGCCGACTCGAGGAACCCAACGAGCGGATCGAAGGCGTCCTCGTCCAGCAACTCGCCGCCACCGGCCAGCGGCGTCACAGCGGCAGCGAGGGCGCCTCGAAGCACGGGCCCGACTTTAAGCTCCGGAACCATGGACGTGCTGCGAGTCGAGCGAGATGGACCGCTGCTGCGGGTCACGCTCGCCCGGCCCGAGCGCCGGAACGCATTCGACGCCGCGCTTATTCGCGAGCTGACCGAAGCCTTCGCCGACGTCGGCGACGCACGCGCGGTCCTGCTCGCGGGAGACGGCAAGAGCTTCTCCGCCGGCGCCGACGTGGACTGGCAGCGCTCGGCAATCGATCTCTCCTACGAGGAGAACGTCGAGGACGCGCTGCGCCTTTACCGGATGCTCGAGGCGATGGATTCCTGCCCGGCCCCGGTGGTCGGGCGCGTGCAGGGGTATGCGCTTGGCGGCGGCTCCGGGCTCGTCTGCTGCGCCGACATCGCGGTCGCCGCGCCCGATGCCGTCTTCGGCTTCTCCGAGGTCAAGCTTGGGATCGTCCCGGCGGTGATCTCGCCGTTCGTCTTCCCGAGAATCGGCACCGCCGCGGCGCGGCGTTTCTTCCTCACCGGGGAGCGCTTCGACGCGGAGACCGCACTTCGGATCGGGCTCGTCGATGAGATTGCGGAAGAGCTCGACGTTGCGATCGACCGTGTCGTCGGCGAGCTGCTCAGCGCCGGGCCCGAGGCCACACGCGCGGCGAAGCGGCTGATCCGCGAACGGCCGCGCGGCGAGGAGGCGGCGCGGGTCGCTGCCAAGCTGCGCACGAGCCCCGAGGGCCAGGAAGGCCTGCGGGCGTTCCTCGACAAGCGCCCTGCAGCGTGGAGATCCGAAAGCTCCTCGTAGCCAACCGCGGCGAGATTGCCGTCCGGATCTTCCGCCTCTGCGATGCCGAGGGGATCCCGACCGTCGCCGTCGTCGCGCCCGACGACAAGGGCTCGCTGCACGCGCGCAAGGCCGGCGAAACCGTCGAGATCGCGAGCTACCTCTACTCGGAGGAGCACATCCGGGCCGCGAAGCAGACGGGCGCCGACGCGATCCATCCAGGCTACGGCTTCCTCGCCGAGAACGGCGACTTCGCCGAGGCGGTCGAGGCGGCGGGGCTCCTCTTTGTCGGACCCACGCCTGAAGCGCTGCGCCGCGGCGGCGACAAGCTCGAGGCCAAGCGTTCCGCCGCCGCCGCCGGGATTCCGGTGCTCCCGACGGGCGAGCCGGACGAGATCGGCTTTCCGCTCATCATCAAGGCCGCGGCCGGCGGCGGCGGTCGTGGGATGCGAGTCGTTCGCGAGGCCGGGGAGCTTGCAGAGGCGGTCGCCGCGGCGCGGCGCGAGGCCAAGGCCGCGTTCGGCGACGAGACCGTCTTCTTCGAGCGCTACCTCGAGCGGCCAAGGCACGTCGAGATCCAGCTGCTCGCCGACGAACATGCGCACGTCTTCTCCCTCGCCGAGCGCGAGTGCTCGATCCAGCGGCGCCACCAGAAGGTGCTGGAGGAGGCGCCATCGCCAGCGGTCGACGCCGAGCTGCGCGAGCGGATGGGCACGGCCGCGGTCGCGTTCGCACGCGAGATCGATTATCGCAGCCTCGGCACCGTCGAGTTCCTGCTTGACGGCGATGACTTCTACTTCCTCGAGCTGAACGGACGGATCCAGGTGGAACACCCGGTCACCGAGGAGGCAACCGGGCTCGATCTGGTCGCGCTTCAGCTTGCAGTCGCCCGCGGCGAGGAGATCGCCGATCCCCGAGCGACGCTTGACCGGCATGCGGTCGAGGTCCGGCTCTACGCGGAAGATCCTGTCGACTTCCTGCCGCAAACCGGGGCCGTCGAACGACTGCGCCTCCCGGACTCGATCCGGGTTGACGCCGGGGTCGCGGAGGGCGACGAGGTCGGAGTGGCCTACGACCCTTTGATCGCGAAGCTGATCGCCTCCGGCGAGACCCGGACCCAGGCGCTCGACCGGCTCAGCGAGGCTCTCGCGGAAACCGAGGTCGAGGGCGTGACGACGAACCTGACGTTCCTGCGTTGGCTCGTCTCGCACCCCGTCGTTCGCGCCGGCGCGACGACGACCGCTTTTCTAGCCGAGTACCCACCGCTCTCGGCTGCTCCGGCCCGGCTCCCTCAAGGCCCGTGGGCGGCGCCGTGGCGGCTCAATCTTCCTGCTTCCGCCCCCGCCGCGATGCCGGATCCAGACGCGGCTTTCCATGACCACCGGCACACCGGGGAACAGAGCTCGCTGACGGCGCCGATGCCGGGCACGGTCATCCGCGTCGTCGTCGCCGAGGGCGATCGCGTGGAGGCGCGCCAACCCCTGGTCGTGCTCGAGGCGATGAAGATGGAGACGCCGGTGGTCGCCCCGTACGAGGCCGTCATTCGGACGATTCACGTCGCCGAGGGAGACCGCGTGGCCGGCGGCGCCGTGCTCGTCGAGCTCGAGGACTAGAACAGCTGCTGCAGCTTCATCGCGTTGCTGAGGTCGCCGCTCACTTTCAGCTTCCCCATCATGAAGGCGCTCGTGGCGTTCTGCTGCCCGTTGACGATCTTGATGAAGGTGTCCTCGGACGCCGAGATCGTGGTGTCTGCCTCGCCGGCTCCCTCCTGGACGCTGACCTTGCCGTTCTCGACGCGGACGATCCACTTGCCGGCGCCGTCGATATCGAACAGGTAGGTGGCGTTCAGGCCCGCCGCCTTCTTGGAGTCGGCGGCGCGCGCCTCCAGCGTTTCGAAGAACTGACGCGCGTTCTCGGCCACGGCGACGAGCCTAACTCATGGCGCCACCGGCTCGACAGAAAGCCGGCGGGACGGTCGCGAGGACGGCAGCATCGTCGCCAGCACCAGCGCGACCACAGCGGCGCCCGCGGCGACGTACATCGCCGCGCGGAGGTCGATCGAGTCGGCCACGGCGCCCAGCACGACCGCCCCCACGCCGCCGAGGCCAATCGAGAGCCCGATCGACAGGCCGGAGGCCATGCCAATGTGCCGCGGAAGGTACTCCTGGCTCATCACCATCGTGACGCCGAACGTTGCGATCACGGAGACCCCGACGCCCGCGAGCGCGATCGCTCCCGGCACGCCGCCGACGATCACGAAGACGAGGATCAGTGGCGCCGTCGCGGCGGAGCAGGCGAGCAGCACCGGCCGGCGGCCGAAGCGGTCGGCCAGAGGCCCGGCGGCGAGCGTCCCGATCCCACCCGCGAGCAGCATCAGCGAGAGCAGGTGGTTCCCGTGGGCCTTCGAGTGACCGAGCGAGACCTCCCAGAGCGGAACGAAGGTGATCAGCCCGAACCACGCAACGCTGCGAAAGGCAATCACTCCGAGCAGAAGCAAGAGGGCGCCGATCCGGTCGGGCTCGTCGCTCTCGAGGTGTCGTCGCCGCTCCGGCGCGAACGAGCCGAGAAACGGTGCGAACAAAAGCAGCGCGAGGGCGACACCGAGACAGGGCACGGATAGAAGCAAGCCGCCCTTTAAGCCGAACGCCAACACGAGCGGCGTCGCCACCGTCGGGCCGAGCGCGAAGCCGAGGTTGCCGCCGATCGAGAAGAGCGACATCGCGCTCGCCCGCCGGCGGCCGCCGGCGAAGGCCGCGAACTTCGAACCCTCCGGGTGAAAGGCCGCAACCCCAAGGCCGGAGACGACCACGAAGACGAGCACGAGCCAGTAGCTGGGCGCGATTGAGGCGAGGGCGATGCCGACGCCCGCCAGAGCAACCCCGCTGGGAAGCAGCCAGATCGCCCCGCGGCGGTCCGACCAAAGTCCGAACAGCGGCTGGACGATCGAGGACGAGATCGCCGAAGCCAGGATGACCGCCGCGGCCAGCGTGTACGAGAGCGAGAACTTGTCGACGAAGAACGGCAGCAGCGCCGGCAGCGCACCGTTCGCGAAATCGGTCGCGAGGTGGCCGCTCGAGAGCGCCGCCATCGCGCGCTTGTCAAGCTCGGCCCGCACGGGAGCAGGCTAGCGAGGGATCGCGTGATCTAGAGCTACGCGGGTTACGCGGCGCTCGGAGCCGCGGCCGGCGGCAGATAGCGCTCGATCAGTGCCTGTGAGAGCTCCCACTGGCACTCCACGATCGCGAGGCGGTTGCGCTCGAGCTCCTCTCCAGGTGCTCCATGACGCCGGAGCTCCTGCCGCTCATCAACGAGCGTCGTGTGGAGTTGCGTGAGGGCTTCCGGGTCGAGCTGACGCGCCTGGAACGCGCGCGAAGAAACCAACCGCCGCAAAGCTGGTACCGCCATGGCTGTTGTATCGGCGCGACGGCGCCGAAGTTGAGGCCGGCCCCGCATATGGGGGAGGCTAAGGAGAAGGTCGGATAGCATCGCGCCCCGATGCGGGTCGAGGTCCAAGCCGGATCGCCCGAGTCCGTCGAAGCCGACGTCCTCGCCGCACCGCTGCTCTTCGCGGAGGGTCTGACCAGGCCGGTTGCGGATTTGAACGTCCGCCTGGGCGGATTGCTCGAACGACTGGCAGAGCAGGGCGAGATCACCGGCAAGCTGAAGACTGCGCCGTTCGTCCACATGGACGGGCAGCTAAAAGCCGCGCGGCTCGCGCTCCCAGGCATCGGCGCACGCGAGGCCGTCGATGCGGATGCACTGCGGACCGCGGCCGGCACCCTTGCCCACGAGGTGCGTGGGTACGCACGGACGATCGCCTGGCTGCTCGACGACTCGCTGCCGCTGCCCCCCGCCGAGCAGGCGCGAGCGATCGTCGACGGAACGCTCCTCGGTTCCTATGACCCGGGACGGTGGAAGAGCTCGTCCGAGCCCCAGCGGCTCGAATCGCTCGTGATCGTCTCCGGCGACGACGCTGTCGGAGAGGTTGCGCGCCGCGCCGGGATCGTGGCCGAGTGGGCGAACCGGGCACGCGATCTCGCCAACGCGCCGCCAAACGAGCTGACGCCCGAGGGCCTCGCCGACCGCGCCGCCGAGGTCGCAGCCGTCGGCTCGCCGCGGCTGTCGGTCGAGGCGCCCGATCTCGACGAGATCCGCGCGCTCGGAATGGGCGCCTTCGCCGCGGTCGCACAGGCGAGCCACAACCCGGCCCGGCTGATCGTCATGCGTTACGACCCGCCGGAGCCGCTCGGCGAGGTCGTGCTCGGCCTCGTCGGCAAGGCGGTCACCTTCGACACCGGCGGCATCTCGCTCAAGAAGGCGACCTACATGGAAGACATGAAGGGCGACATGGCCGGGGGCGGCTCGGTGATTGCCGCACTCGGCGCGCTCGCCGAGCTCGAGTGCCCGCTACGGGTCGTCGGCGTCGTCGGCGCTACAGAGAACGCGATCGGCGGAGGCGGCTACCGGCCGGGCGACATCCTGACGGCCATGAACGGCAAGACAATCGAGATCATCAACACCGATGCCGAGGGGCGGCTCGTCCTCGCAGACTGCCTGCCCTACGCGAGGCAACTCGGCGCCACTCACCTCGTCGACTTCGCGACGCTGACCGGCGCGATGGAACGGGCGCTCGGCGATTTCTACGCCGGCGTCTTTGCGAACGACGCCGACTGGAGAACGCTCGTGGTCGAGTCGGGCGAGGCGAGCGGCGACCACGCCTGGCCGTGGCCGCTCCATTCCCGCTATCGCCGCTACGTCGATTCGGACTACGCGGACATGAAGAACTCGAACATCCGCTCACAGGGCATCCCGGTCCTCGCGGCCGAGTTCCTGCACGAGTTCGCCGGCGAAGGGCCCTGGGCGCACATCGACATGGCCGGGACCGGCTTCTTCACCTGGCCCCGTCACGACTACCTCTGGCAGCGTGGCGGAACCGGCTACGGCGTCCGGCTGATCTGCGAGCTGGCCGACAGACTGGCCGCGGCCGCTTGAACTTCGACCTGACGCAGGAGCAACAGCTCGTGCGCGACACCGTGCGCGACTTCGCGGTCTCGCGAATCGAGCCGATCGCGGCAGAGCTCGACCGCGAGCACCGTTTCCCGTATGAACTCATCGCCGAGCTGGCCGAGCTCGGCCTGATGGGGATGACCGTCCCCGAGGAGTACGGCGGCGCCGGCACAGACACGCTCTCCTACGCGCTCGCGGTCGAGGAGTTGACGCGGATCGATTCGTCGGTCGCGATCACGGTCGCTGCGCACCATTCGCTTGGAACGCTGCCGATCTACTACTTCGGGAACGAGGAGCAAAAGCGGGAATGGCTGCCGCAGCTGGCGTCAGGCCAGAAACTCGCGGCCTTCGGGCTGACAGAGCCGGGTGCGGGGTCAGACGCCGGCGCCACCCGAACGACTGCGGAGCTCCGCGAGGGCGAATGGCTCGTCAACGGTTCGAAGATCTTCATCACCAACGCCGGTACCGAGATCACCGCCTGCGTGACGATCACGGCGCGGACGGAGGACGACGAGATCTCCAACCTGATCATCCCGAACGGAACCTCCGGCTACGAGATCTCGGCGCCGATGGAGAAGATGGGCTGGCACGCCTCGGACACACGCGAGCTCTCGTTCGATGACTGTGCGGTGCCGGAAAGGAACCTGCTCGGTCCACGCGGACAAGGGTTCAACCAGTTCCTCGAGATCCTCGACGGCGGCCGGATCTCCGTCGCCGCGATGGCGGTCGGGCTCGCGCAGGGCGCCTACGACCTCGCCGCCGCCTACGCGCAGGAGCGTGAACAGTTCGGCCGGCCGATCTCCAGATTCCAGGCGGTCCAGTTCCGGCTTGCCGACATGGCGACCGAAATCGAGGCGGCGCGCAACCTCGTCTACAAGGCCGCCTGGGTCAAGGACCAGGGGCGGCCGTTCGGCAGGGAGGCCGCGATCGCGAAGCTCTACTCGGGCGAAATGTCGAACCGCGTCGTCAACTGGGCGCTGCAGGTGCACGGCGGCTACGGCTACATGGACGAGTTTGCGATCTCTCGCTTCTACCGCGACCAGAAGATCCTGGAAATTGGGGAGGGCACAAACGAAGTCCAGCGGATGGTGATAGCTCGGCACCTCGGCTTCTAGGGACTGACCCCGCCAGGGGTCTATCCCTGAAGCCGTTCTAGGCGCGGGACGGCTGCGGGGACAGTCCCCGTTCGGGGACAGTCCCTTCAATCTCGGGCAGCGTCTCTCCCTACACTGGCGTGAATGCGGCGCTTTGCTGCGCTCCTCCTACTCTTGCCGCTCGTTGCCGGTTGTTCGTCGTCGGGCACTAAGAACATCGCGATCCAACCGGCGAAGGTCTACCGCCTGGCCGGCTTCGAGCCGGCCGCGTCGATCGCACCTGGAAAGCCGACGACCGTCGCCTTCACGGTCGACCAGCCCTCCGGGTCGACGCTCACCGCATACCGCACTGGGCCGGGCCCGCACACGGGCGTCCATCTGATCATCGTCAGCGATGACCTCTCGACGATCATCCACCGCCACCCGCCGATGGAGCCGGGCGGTCGTTTCCGGCAGCAGGTCGTCTTCCCGGCACCGGGCCGCTACCGCGTGATCGTCGACGTTTATCCGAAGAAGCGGCAGCCGCTCCCGAACTTCCAGCTCTTCAAGGACGTCCAGGTGCGGGGCGTGCCGAAGCCACAGCCGCTCGGGAGCTACCAGGCAGTCCAGCACATCGGCGGCTTCACGTTCACGGCGCCGAAGCGGCCGCAGCTTCGAGCGATCCAGGCGGCTCTGATGACTGTCCACGTCACCGACGCTTCGGGCAAGCCGGCGCGGTTCGTGCCCTGGTATGGGGCTCTCGCGCATGCGATCTTTTTCCACGTCGGGACGCTGGACTACTTCCACACGCACGTCTGTGCCCCGGGCGCGAGCGGCTGTACCTCGCTGATCGCGGGCGCGAGCGTGGTCGGACGCAGCTCGGCGCCTGGGAAGCTGACGATCGGCATCTTGCTGCCGACCGCCGGAACGTGGAAACTGTTCCTCCAGTCCAAGCCGAACGGGAGGCTCGTGACCGTCCCCTACGTGCTCAACGCCAGATGAAGCGCGGATTCGCCTGGCTCGGCGCGGTCATCTTCGTCGTCCTCGGCTCGAGGACGATCGCCTACGCGATCTCGCCCTCGCCGCTGGCTGCCGAGCTGTCGCACCAAGCCGGCGGTCCCGCTCTACCGGTGATCGCTGTCGTTGCGGTCTTGCTCGCCGTCGCCTTCTCGGCAGTGATCGTCTGGCTCGCTGCGCTCGGCGTTCGCGAGCGGCGGCTGCTGGAGACGAGGCCCGTGATCGGCGAGCAGCGGCTGCGGCTCGGCCTGCTGGTTGGGCGGGCGTTCGCACTCTGGCTGATCACGATGCCGGCCTTCGCTTACCTCGAGTCCGCGATCCACTGGCGTGAGGGTCTCGGCTGGCACGGGCTGCACTGCCTGTTAGGCCCCGTCCACCGCAACGCGATTCCGATTCTCGGTGCGCTCTCGCTCGTTGCGGCGGCTTTGGCGGCAGCGCTCGAACATGTCTTCGCGTGGATGCGCCGGACGCTCGCCAGGATCGCTGCGCCGCGGAGGATTGCCGGAATCGTCTCTGTGGCCCGGCCGGCAGCATCCGAGTTTCTGCCTGCTCTCGTATTTACGCCCGCGCTCGGCGCGCGCGGTCCTCCCCGCCTCTCCTGACGTCGCTGCGGCAACCGCCGCGGCTCCCGCAACGACAAGGAGAGAAAAAGCATGCATCGGAATCGCGTGCGCGCACGCGCGCTCGCCGGGGCGGCGGTTGTCGCTGTAGGCCTGACCGTCGTCTCGAGCGCCTGGGCACATGCCGAGATCAGTCCGCCTGTGACCAAGTCGAAGACCCTGCAGCTGTTCACGCTCGCCGTCCCTACGGAAAAGGAGGGCCTGACGACGACGAAGATCGAGCTGACGCTGCCGAGCGGCTTCGGGATCGACTCGTTCGTGTCAGAGACGGGCTGGAAGCGGCAGCTCCAGCAGACGGGCTCGGGCGAGAACGCTGTGATCCAGAAGGTGATCTGGACCGGCGGCAGTGTTCCAACCGGAGAGGACTCCATCTTCCAGTTCCTCGCCAGCCCGGACTCGAGCAAGACGTATACGTTCGCGGTGCGGCAAACGTACTCGGACGGCTCGGTCGTCGACTGGAGCGGGCCTGAGTCGTCGGACACGCCTGCCCCGAGAATCGAGGCGAAGTCGTCGCTGGGCGGCGGCGGCAGCTCGACGCTCTCGATCATCGCGCTCGTCGTCGGCGGGATCGGCGTCCTGCTCGGCGCAGTCGCGCTGGCAACGCGCGGAGGGACCCGGCCGGTGGCATGAGACGCGTCGTCATCATCGCCCTCGCCGCGGTGGCAGCGGCCCTGACGCTGCCGGCCGCGGCTTGGGCGCATGCGGCTCTGCTCCAGACGACGCCGGTCGCAAGCCGGATCGTCAACACGCCGCCGAAACAGGTGCTGCTGCGCTACAGCGAGGCGGTCGAGCCTCGGTTCGCGGTCGTCTCGGTGACGAATGCGGCAGGCGACAAGGAGACGGCCGGAGCCCCCAGCCGCTCGCCGGCGAACGCGGACACCCTGCTGGTTCCGCTGAAGAAGCTGTCGGAGGGCTGGTACCTCGTCTACTGGCGCGTGATTTCCGTCGACGGCCATCCGGTTCGAGGCGCCTTCACGTTCGCAGTCGGTCCGAACGCGGGCCCGGCGCCGCAGTTCGTGATCCCCTCGACGTCGGAAACCGCGGCGACGCCGAAGCTCGTGACGGCGCGTTGGCTGGCGTTCCTCTCGCTGATGGCCGCAATCGGGCTCTTCGTGCTGAGGATCGCCGTCGCCAGACCGGCGGTGGCCCGGGTGCCGGGTACGCGCCTGCGGTCCGTAACGATCGCCTTCGGCGTCGCGTCCGTCGTGGGACTGCTGGCGATCCCGGTCTACCTCCTGCTCTCGACGGCGGAGTTCGCGCTCCGCTCCTTCTGGAGCTTCGGCGCGCTCTTCCCCCTCGTCCGGGTGTCGGCCTTCGGCCGCAGCTGGCTCGATCTCGAGATCGTGTTCGGGCTCTTCGTGGCCGCCGCCGCGGTCGCGATCTGGCTCGACCGGCCCGAGCGGCGCCAGCGCTCGATCGCTGCGGTGATCGCGCTCGCCGGCGCGTTCGGCGCGGCGGCGGCATGTCTGCTGGTGCCGGGGCTGGCCGGACACGCGGCGCAGACCTCGCCACGGGGTCTCTCGCTGACCTTCGATTGGTTGCACCTCGTCGCGGGTTCTCTCTGGCTCGGCGGCCTGATCGGGCTGGTCGTGCTCGCCGCGACCCTGCCGGGGGCGAAACGAGTCCCCGCTCTCGTGGTCTGCGTCCCGCGCTTCTCGAACCTGGCGTTCGTGTCCGTGCTCGTCCTGATCGGGGCCGGCACCGGCTCTGCTGTGCAGCACCTACCGACATTCGCCTCGTTCTGGCAGACCTCGTACGGGAAGGCGCTACTGGTGAAGATCGGGCTACTCGCTGCGGCGCTCCTGCTCGCCTCGGTCAACCTCCTGCGAACCGTGCCGCGATTCAAGGCCTCCGCGAAACGACCCGAGCTTGGCGCCCCGACAGCGAGCCTCTTGCGACGACTGGTCACAGGCGAGTCCCTGCTCGTAACAGGCGCCTTGCTTGCAGCCGCGGTGCTCTCTAGCCTGCCGCCGCCGTCGAAGGCCCTGGCTGCGGTTGGCGGCGCCAAGGCACACGTCGGTCCGGGCACGGTCAACAAGGTCGTGACCGAGAATGGCTACAGGCTCGCCATTCGGGTCTCGCCGAACCGCGCCGCAGTTCCGAACTCCTTTCAGGTTGGGATCTCGCGCGGCGGCAGGCCTGTCCGAAATGCTGACGTGACGGTCGACTTCGCGATGCTTGACATGGAGATGGGACAGCAGGCGTACCACCTCTCGGAGACCGCACCGGGCACGTACGGCCACGCTGCGCCGGCGCTCGTGATGGTGGGCCACTGGGGCCTTTCGTTCCAGGTGGCGCCACCGGGGCAGAAGCCGTTCACCGTGCTGATCGTCGACAAGGCGAACGGATGACGCGCGACGTTGCGATCCGGCTCTTTCTTGCGCTCGCCGCGCTTGCAGCCGGCGCTGCAGCGATCGTGATCGTGGCATTGCTTCTCCGCGACACAATCGGGTAGCGGATGATGCCGGGGTGAAATTCGCCATCTCGCTTCTGCTTGCCCTGGCCGCGGCCGGGGTCGTGGCCGCCGGCGCACGGGCGAACGGCGATCCTGCCAGCGACGTGCTGCCGTTCTCGAACGTCTTCCTCTCGATTCAGGATCCGAGGAGCTCACCGGCCGGGCGCGATCTGCTCGCCCAGACCCAGGCGGCGGCGAAAAAGAAGCGGCCGATCAAGGTGGCGGTGATCTCGCAGCCGAGCGACCTCGGCCTGATCCAGAGCCTCTGGCAAAAGCCGCAGACCTACGCGGAGTTCCTCGGCAAGGAACTGGTCCAGTTCGGGCACTACAACGGCACGCTGGTCGTCTCGATGCCAAACGGCTACGGCATCAACGGGCCGGACGCCGCGAAGGGAAAGCCCGTTCTCGCCCGGCTGCCGAAGCCGAACACGAACGACCTCGAGAAACTCGGTGAGGACACCGCCGTGGCGGTCAGAAAGGTCGCGCTCGCGAACGGGTACGTGCTTCCGGCCCCGTCGGACGGCGGCTCGAGCGGCTCCGCCTGGCTGATCATCCTGGCCGCGCTCGGCGGCGCAGCGGTCATCGGAGGGGCGGTGTTCCTCGCCCTGCGGCGGTGGCTCATGCAGCCTGAGGCCGAGGGCTGAGCAAGGACGGATAACGCTTCAAGAAAACAAGCCGCCGCCGGTGTTACGGTCGAAGTCGTGATCTTCAGGCAGTTCGTCGACGACGACCTCGGGTGCGCGTCATATCTCGTCGGCGATTCGGAGACCCACGAGGCGGTCGTCGTCGATCCCGCCTACGCGATCGAGCAGTACATCGCCGCGGCCGAGCGGGAAGACGTGCGAATCGTACGGACGCTCGAGACGCATACCCACGCCGACCACGTCTCCGGCCACGGGCGCCTGGCGCTCGAGTACGGCATCCCCGTCTCCATCCATCCGGCCGCAGAGGCCACATACGAGCATGACCCGCTCGATGACGGACAGGAGATCGTGCTCGGCAACGTGGCGCTTCAAGTACTCCATACCCCGGGCCACCGGCCCGAGCACTGCTGTTTCGCGGTCATCGACCGGACCCGCGCCGAGGAGCCCTGGCTCGTCCTCACGGGCGACTCGCTCTTCGTGGGCGACGCGGCGCGGCCGGACCTGGCGGTCGAGGCGCTCGACGGCGCGCGGGAGCTCTACGGAAGCCTGCAACGGCTCCTGGAGCTCCCGGACGGGGTCGAGGTCTTCCCCGGCCACGTCGCCGGTTCGCTCTGCGGGGCCTCGATGAGCCCGAAGGCCTCGACGACGATCGGCTTCGAACGCTTGTTCAACACGATGCTCACGTTGAACGGTGAGGACGAGTTCGTCAGCGAATCGGCGCTGACCCGCTCGCCTCGGCCGCCGAACCTCGAGCGGATCGTCGAGCTGAACCGCGGCCCCTTCGTCGGCGAGCCCGAGCCGCTTCAGGAGCAGGACACGCTCGAGCCGCCCATCCTCGACGTCCGCCCGGCAGAGCTCTTCGGAGTCGGCCACGCGGTCGGCGCGATCAACGTACCGTTGGAGCGCAAAGGCTTTGGGACGAAAGCCGCGTTCGTGCTGCTCGAGGACGAGCGCCCGCTGATCCTGGCGACTTCACGCGAGCAGGCGGAGGACGCGGGCCGGCGCCTGCGCGCGGTCGGCTTCGGCGACCTCCGCGGTTACGTGCTCCACGGGCCCGAGACCGAGACCTTGCCCTCGGTCGAGGTTGACGAGCTCGAGCGCCTCCTGGCGGAGGACGCGGTCGAGGTGATCGACGTCCGCGAGCTCCACGAGCGCGACGACGGCTTCATCCCCGGCAGCCGCAACATCCCGTACCGGCTTGTGCGCGAGTACGGCGACGAGCTCAAGAATGGACGGCCGGTGGTGACGATCTGCGAAAGCGGAACGCGTGCGGCCGTCGCCGCCAGTGTCCTGGCGGCATATGGAGTCGACGCACGGCCGGTCCTACACGGCGGGATGCGGGCCTGGGAAGAGCGCGGCGGCTCGACGGTCGGCTTTCGCCGCTGCGGCTCCTAGCACGGGGGAAACCCAATTTCCGCCCGCGTCCGCCGAGGGAAAGGACGCTGGCCCAGGCAATGGTCGTCGCGGCGGATCGGGGAAGCCCCGCGGCGACCACTGGCCCACGCCAGCGGTCAACGTGGCTTGCTCAAAGACTGCTAGCTCAGGATCCGGAGTGCGAGGGCCAGCGCGCAGCCGGAAGCGATTAGCTGGCGGGCCTGCGCAAGATCTGCGAGGGAGACCGCGAGCTCCACGGCCTTCGAACGGCTGAACCCTAACTCGCGGAACTGCTCCTCACGCCAGCGATAGACCTCACCGTCTTCGTCGCCGGATGGAAGCACCGGCCACTCTGAAAGTGCGGGGGTCGTGTCCATTAGGTCCTAGAACGTTCAGGCACTGGAAATGTTTTGGCCGCGCTGGATTCCTTACAAGACCCTGACCTTGAGCGGGGCGACATCAGCGAGCACGAGCGAAGCCGGTAGGTCTCCGACGCCTCGGCTCCTAGCTACTCGAGGCGCTGCACCACGTAGCCGCGGTCGGCCATCGCTGCGATGAGCTGCAGGCAGTGCTCTTCGTCCCTCGTCACGAGCGTCAGCTCGACCTCGGTCTCGCTGACCGGGATGTCCATCCCCTCCCGGTGGTGCTCGACCGCGATCACGTTGCCTCGCTCCTCGGCGACGAGCGACAACAGCTTGATCAGCTCGCCCGGCCGGTCGGCCAGCTGGGTGCGGACGACGAGATAACGCCCGGCGACGGTGAGGCCGTGGCGCATGACCGAGATCAGCATCGTCGCGTCGATGTTCCCGCCAGAGAGGACCGCGATCGCCGGACCCGAGCCTCCGACACGCCCGGCGAGCAGCGCCGCGACCCCGACCGCGCCGGCGCCTTCGACGACCAGCTTCGAACGTTCGAGCAGCAGCACGATCGCCTCGCTGATCTCCTCGTCAGAGACTGTCACCATCCCGTCGAGAACGTCGTCGAGGATCGCGGAGGTGAGCTCGCCAGGATGCTTGACGGCGATCCCGTCGGCGATCGTGTACCTGTCGCGCCGGATCTCGACGCCGATAACGCGCGCATCGGGCTTCACCGCGCGCAGCGCGAGCGCGATGCCGGAGGCGAGCCCGCCGCCGCCGACCGGAACGAGCACGGTTTCCGCCTGCGGAACCTGCTCGGCGAGCTCGAGCCCGATCGTTCCCTGCCCGGCGATCACCGTCTCGTCCTCGTAGGGATGGACGAAGGTCGCACCGGTCTCCTCCGCGTAGGCGAAGGCGGCCGCGAGGGCCTCCTCGAACCTCACCCCTGCCAGCTCCGTCGTCGCCGCATAGTTGCGGCAAGCCTCAATCTTGGCCATCGGCGCGTCCTGCGGGACGAAGATGACGGCTGGGATTCCGGCTTCGCGAGCCGCCCACGCAACCGCCTGGCCGTGGTTGCCCGCGCTTGCCGCGACCACCCCTGCGGCGCGCTGCGCATCGGTCAGTGCGGCGATCCGCGTGACGGCGCCCCGGACCTTGAACGAGCCGGTCCTTTGCAGATTCTCGGCCTTGAGGACGACCTCGCGGCCGGCTAGGCGCGAGAACGTCTCCGATCCGTAGACCGGAGTGAGCCGCGCGACGTCGGCGAGACCGCGCCGCGCAGCCTCGATCTCACTGAGTGTCGGGCCTGTGGTTTCCGTCGCCAAGGTGAAAGACCTTGTCAATGATCTCCTGAACCGCAGTGAGCGGGTCGAGCTCCCGACTTTGCACCTCGTCGAGCAGCCGCCTCAACTCCGGATCGTCGGCCACCACCCGCTCCAGATGCGCCTTCGCGCGCGCCGACGCAACTGCGAAGACCTCGCCGGCGAGATGCTCGCGGCGGCGCTGCTCCAGTAGTCCTTCGTCGACCAGGAAGGCGCGGTGCGAATCGATGTGCTCCCAAAGCTTCGGCACATTCTCCCCGCGCGTCGCGTCGGTCAGCACAATGGGCGGCCGCCAGGGGCGGTCCTTGTCGAGTGAGAGGATCGAGCGCACCTCACTCGCCATCGTCTTGGCCGCCGGATGATCCATCTTGTTGATTGCGATCACGTCCGGGATCTCCATGATCCCGGCCTTCAACGCCTGGATCGAATCACCAGAGCCCGGCATCAGGACGAGCACGACTGTGTCGGCGATCCCGATCACCTCGACCTCGCTCTGGCCGGCGCCGACCGTCTCGAGGAAAACGAGCTCCTTACCGGCGGCATCGAGGACGAGCAGTGCCTGGAGCGTCGCCTCCGCCAGGCCGCCAAGGTGGCCGCGTGTCCCCATCGAGCGGATGAACACCTCGGGGTCCAGGAAGTGATCGGCGAGGCGGATCCGGTCGCCGAGCAGCGCCCCGTGTGAGAAGGGGCTGGACGGGTCGACGGAAATGACCCCTACGGTCTTCCCGTGCTCCCGAACGTGGCGGACGAGCGACGAGATCAGGCTCGACTTGCCGACCCCGGGCGGGCCTGTGATGCCGACCGCGTAGGCGCCGCCGGTCTCCGGGTAGACGTCCCGCACGAGCTCGTACGCCAGCGGATCCGAGTTCTCGACCAGCGTGATCGCGCGCGCCAGGGCGCGCTTCTCGCCCGCGCGGACACCCGCAGCGAGCGACTCCCGCGTGAAGTCGCGGCGGGCAGCCATGCCCTAGATGCTAGATCGCGCGACGGGCGCCGCCGTGCGCTTCGACGGCGGGCTCCGGCTCGGGCTGAGCCTGCGGCGGCTCGGCAATCTGGGCCGGCGCCTCAACGGCGCCGCGCGCAAGCGCGTAGCCGACGACCGCGGCCACCGACGAGAGCAACGCGGCGGCGCCCCAGACCCAGCGTGGGCCGAAGGCGTCGGTCAGGCGGCCGCCGAGCACCAGCCCGAGCGCGAGAAAGGTGACGTTCGAGCTCATGAGAACCGTGAAAGCTCTGCCTCGATAACGATCGGGCGCACCGCGTTGCACCAGCAACGCGTTGCAGACGATCGTTGCGCCGTTGCCGGCCCCCGAGACGATCACGCAGACCGCTGCGACCCAGACGTTCGGTGACGCGGCGGCGCCGGCGACGCCGAGGCCCATCAGGCCGAGCGAGACCCCATAGATGTTCGCGAGCCCGCGCACCTCGATCCACGACCCAGCCAGATACGCCCCGGCCGCGAGCCCGAGCCCGGCCGAGCCCATCATCAGTCCGAGCCCGAAGCTGCCCGCCGAGAAGGAGTCCGTGGCAAGGAACGGCTCGCCGACGTTGACGAATGCGTTGGCGATCATGCCGATGTTCCACGCGACCAAGACCGTCAGCAGCGGCCTCGACCGCCGTACCAGCACCAGGCCGTCGGCGAGATCGCGCCAGTGCCCTCGCGATTCCGCTCTGGCCTGCTGCAGCAGCCGCTGGGGAATCTGCGCGATCAGCGCTGCGGAAAGCAGGAACGTCCCTGCGTTGATCCAGTAAGCGAGGTTCGGCCCACTGGCGGCGACGAGTGCGCCTCCCACCAAGGACCCGATTGCCCAGGTCGAGTTGTCGATCACCTGCAGCAGCGAGTTCGCCCGCGGCAAGTCCTCGTCGGCGACGAGGTTCGGGAGCCCGGCGTAGACCGCGGGGCGGAAAAAGCCCGTCGCGGTGCCGATCACGGCGGCCAGGGCGACGATTGTGGTCGCATTCGGCGCGAAGGGCAGGGCGCAAAAGACACCGAAGCGCACGAGGTCGGCGCCGATCATCAGACCCCGGCGGGAAAGGCGGTCGACGAGCGGCGCAGCCAGGATCCCGACAAGCAGCGTCGGCAGGATGTCCGCGATGAGCAGGGCGCTCATCCACAGCGGCGAATGGGTTCGCTCGAGCACGTCGATCTGGAGCGCGACGAGTGCCAGCCAGGTCCCGAGGCCGGAACCAAGCGTGGCAAGGAAGAGCGAGCGAAACCCGGGCTCTCGGCCAAGGAGCCCGAGGCGGTGCCCAGTCAAATGACGGCTCACGGCCTCTGAAACGGTAACAGGGTGTTGTCGCCCCGAAAGAGGGGTTTTTCGGACAAGGCGGTTACCGCCATGACCGCTAGCCGGCCTCGTGGGCCAGCGTCCCGATCCGGTCGAGTGCTTCGGCCAGGAACGCGTTTTCCTCGGCAGTTCCGACGGTCACCCGGATCGCGGTCGGCCCTCCGAAGCCGTGCGTCGGGCGGACGATCACGCCCTCGCGCAGCAGCTGCTCGAACAGGGGCCGCGAGTCCTCGCCGAGGTCGCAATAGAGGAAGTTCGCCACGGCCGGGCCGGCCGGCTCGAGCCCGTGCTTGCGCAAGATCCGCTCGAGCTCCGGCCGCTGCGCAGCGTTCTCGAGCCGCCGTCGCTCGACCTCATGCCTGTCGTCGAGACTGGCAAGCGCGGCTTCCTGTGCAGGCGTGGTGATGTCGAAGGCACGCCGTACCTTGCTGAGCGCGGTCACGACGGCGGGCGAAGCGAGCGCGTAGCCGACACGCACTCCGGCCAGCCCGAAGATCTTCGAGAACGTCCGCAGGACGACGACCCGGCGCCCGGCCTCGAGGTACTCGGCGATCCCGTCGGGGTAGTCCGGGTCGTCGATGTACTCGAAGTACGCCTGGTCGAGGACGGTGACCACGTGGTCGGGAACGGCGTCGAAGTAGGCGTCGAGCTCGGCGCGCGTGTTCATCGTGCCGGTCGGGTTGTTCGGGTGGCACACGTAGACGAGCTTCGTACGCGGGGTGATTGCGTCCAGCATCGCTTCGAGGTCGTAGCGGTCGTCGCGGAGAGGGATCGTCTTCGGGACCGCACCGAGCTTGCGTGCGTCGATCGCGTAGCTCGGGAAGGACGGCCAGCCACAGACGATCCCGTCGCCCGGGTCGAGCGCGATCTGGGACAACCCGTCGACGAGCCCGTCGGAGCCGGCGCCGACCGCAACCTCTTCGAAGCGGAGATCGTGAAGCTCGGCCAGCGCCGCCCGTAGACGGTAGGCGCCGCCGTCGGGGTAGCGGTTGAGACCCGGAGCGGAACGCGCAATCGCTTCCAGCGCGGCCGGGAACGGGCCGAACGGCCCCTCGTTCGACGCGAGCTTGACGACCCGGTCGAGGCCAAGCTCGCGTTGGACCTCCTCCACGGGCTTGCCGGGCTCGTACGGCACGAGATCGCGAACCGGCGCTCTGAAGAAGCTGTTCGCGATCTCGGCAAGACGCTGTTCGCTCGTGCCGGCCACAGGCCGCAATCTACTTCGGCTCGCCGTCGCTTCCTTCCCTGAGGTGCCGGTTGTGCGGCGGGCGCTTCCGGGCGCAGCTTTAGAGTTGCGTGCGGATGAACGTCGGGGTCCCTCGCGAGACGGCTGCCGGCGAGCGGCGCGTGGCACTCGTCCCCGAGTCGGTCAAGCGGCTCGCGGGAGGCGGCTTCGAGGTCACGCTCGAGCGCGGAGCCGGGGACGCGGCGAGCTTCCCGGATGCCGACTACGAACAGGCTGGTGCCACGATCGTCGACGACGCGTACCCGGCCGACACGCTCGTCAAGGTGCAGCCGCCTTCGGCCGAAGAGGCGGCCCGGCTCCGAGACGGTCAGGTCTTGATCGGCTTCCTCCAGCCGCTGACCGACCGCGACGGCATCGACCGGCTGAGCGAGCGCGGCGTCGTCGCCTTCGCGATGGAATCGATCCCACGGATTACCCGGGCGCAGGCGATGGACGCGCTCTCCTCGCAGGCGACGGTCTCGGGGTACAAGGCCGCCCTCCTCGCCGCCGACCGCTTACCGAAGTTCTTCCCGATGCTGATGACCGCCGCAGGCACGGTGGCGCCTGCGAAAGTACTCGTGGTGGGAGCCGGAGTCGCGGGGCTCCAGGCAATCGCGACCTCGCGGCGGCTCGGCGCGGTCGTCTCTGGGTTCGATGTGCGGCCGAGCGTCCGCGAGCAGGTCGAGAGCCTGGGTGCCACCTTCCTCGACCTCGGGGTAACGGGCGAGGAGACGGCCGGCGGCTACGCGCGGGAACTGAACGAAGAGGAGCAGCAGCGGCAGCAGCACGCACTCGAGGCGCGGCTGCCGGACTTCGACGCGGTGATCACGACCGCGCTCGTGCCCGGACGACCGGCACCGAGGCTGATCCCCGCCGCCGCGGTCGCGGCGATGCGCCCGGGATCGGTGATCGTCGACCTCGCCGCCGAGGCCGGCGGAAACTGTGAGCTGACGGAGCCTGGCGAGGCGGTCGTCCGCGAGGGCGTGACGATCGTCGGCTACACGAACCTGCCGAGCACGATGCCGTTTCACGCCAGCCAGCTCTATTCGCGCAACGTCCTCGCCTTGCTCCAGCACCTCGCCCCGGAGGGTGAGTTGAAGCTCGACTGGGAGGACGAAATCACCTCGTCCGCCTGCGTCACGCGAAAGGAAGAGGTCGCGGCATGAACGCCTTCTACTTCTTGATCGCCGGGTGCGCCGACATGCGCGCCGCAGCCGGTGCGTGCCCTGAAGAAGGGGGCACACGGCGGAAACATGATTTCCCCCGTGAAGCGAAGCCGGAGGCTGAAGCGCCATGAGTCACGGCTTGCTGCTCTCGTTCGAGGTGACGATCCTCGTGCTCGCGATCTTCCTCGGGTTCGAGCTGATCTCGAGGGTGCCGACGCTGCTGCACACCCCGCTGATGTCAGGGACGAACGCGATCCACGGGATCGTGATCGTCGGCGCGATGCTCGTCGCGGGGCTCGGTCACAAGGACACGCTGACGACGGTCGTCGGGCTGGTCGCAGTCGTGCTTGCGTCCGCGAACGTCGTGGGCGGCTTCGTCGTCACCGACCGAATGCTCGAGATGTTCAAGAAGCGAGAGTCTCCGGCCGCCGAGCGGGCGGCCCAGGACGGCGGCGCGACCGACGACGGCGACCCGAGCAAGCCGGAGGTTCCCCCGACCTGATGAGGTGGCATGGGTCAGGTAGCGACTAACTTCGCCTACCTGGCGACGATCGTCGCCTTCATCCTCGCGCTGAAGTTCCTCTCCAGCCCCGCCACCGCCCGGCGCGGGAACTGGATCGGGGCGGTCGGGATGCTGATCGCGATCGGGGTCACTTTCGCCCAGAAGTCCGTCGTCAGCTACTGGGAGATCCTCGTCGGGATGGCCGTCGGCGGCAGCTTCGGAGCCGTCGCGGCGCGCCGCGTGAAGATGACGGCGATGCCGCAGATGGTGGCGCTCTTCAACGGCGTCGGCGGCGGCGCGGCGGCTCTGATCGCGTTGGCGGAGTTCCACAACATCGCACCCGCCCCAGGCCGGCTGCACGGGGACATCAGCGTCTCGATCATTCTCTCGGCGCTGATCGGGTCGGTCTCGTTCGCGGGCTCACTGGTCGCCTTCGCGAAGCTGCAGGAGCTGATCCAGGGGCGGCCGATCGTCTATGCGGGCCAGCAGGTCGTCAACGGCTTGCTCCTCGCCGCGATCGTCGCCGCCGGGATCGCAATCGTCGCCGGTTCGGAGAAGCAATGGCTGATCTGGGCAGTGATCCTCGGCTCGCTGCTTTTCGGCGTCCTCTTCGTGCTCCCGATCGGGGGCGCCGACATGCCTGTCGTGATCTCGCTGCTGAACGCGTTCACCGGCATCGCCGCGGCCGCGACCGGGTTCGAGCTGGAGAACAACGTCCTGATCGTGAGCGGCATGCTCGTCGGCGCTTCGGGAACCCTGTTGACGATCCTGATGGGCCGCGCGATGAACCGGTCGATCGCGAACGTTCTCTTCGGCGCCTTCGGGCAAGTCAGCCCGAGCGCGGCGGCGGCAGCGGCCGACAGCAACGGCGGCGCGGTGCGCTCCGCGACGGCTGACGACGTCGCCGTGATGCTCGCCTACGCACACAAGGTCGTCTTCGTGCCCGGTTATGGGATGGCCGTCGCCCAAGCGCAGCACGACGTGCGGCAACTGGCCGATCTGCTCGAGGCGCGCGGAGTCGAGGTCAGCTACGCGATCCACCCCGTGGCGGGCCGGATGCCCGGCCACATGAACGTGCTCCTCGCCGAGGCGAACGTTCCTTACCCGCAGCTGAAGGAGATGGACGAGGCCAACAGCGAGTTCCCGCGCACCGACGTCGCGCTCGTGATCGGCGCGAACGACGTCACCAATCCCGACGCACGCACCAACCAGGGCAGCCCGATCTACGGGATGCCCATCCTGAACGTCGACGAGGCGCAGAGCGTCGTCGTTCTCAAGCGGTCGATGAATCCTGGTTTCGCCGGGATCGAGAACCCCCTCTTCGTCAATCCGAAGACCGTGATGCTCTTCGGTGATGCGAAGGAGTCCATCGACCAGCTGATCGCCGGCGTCAAGGCCCAGTGATCCCGGTCTTCTCGGCGCGGCACGTCGAGGCCACGGTCTCCCCCGCGCGCGCGGTCGAGGCTGTTCGCGAAGCGTTCGTCGCGTATGCGCGCGGCGAGTGGACGATGCCGCCGAAGGTCTACGTACCCGCCTATCCGGCCGGGGACTTCCGCGCCATGCCGGCGCTGGGAGCAGGCCACGCGTTGCTCAAATGGGTCACGTCCTTTCCCGGCAATCCGGCGCTGGGGCTCCCAACGGTGACCGGTCTCGTCCTCCTCTCGGATGCATCGGACGGCTCGCTGCGCGCGGCGCTCGACGCGGGCGCGGTGACGGCACTCCGAACGGGCGCCGCGGCCGTCCTCGCCGCCGAGACGCTCGGCCGTCCAGACGCCGAAACCGCGGCGGTGATAGGCGCCGGCATCAACGGCAGGGCGACGGCGAAGACGTTTCTGTCCCGTGGCCGCAGCGTCATGCTCTGGGATGTCGATGAGTTGCGCGCCCGCGCGGTCGCCGACGAGCTCGGCGCCGAGGTAGCGAGCTCGCGCCAGGAGGCGCTCACCGCCGACTGGCTCGTGACCGTGACCCCCGGGCACGAGATTCTGCTCCAGGAGGGCTCGCTCCAACCGGGGCAGCACGTCAGCCTGATGGGCGCCGACGGCCCCGGCAAGGCCGAGATCGCGGTCGATGAATTGGCGCGTGTTCGCGTGTTCTGCGACGACTGGGAGCAGGCAAGCCACAACGGCGAGCTCGTGCACGCCGTTGAGGCGGGCAGGATCTCGCGCGAGGACGTGACCCAGTTCGGAGACGTCCTCGCGGACACGGCCCCCGGCCGTCAGTCGCCGGACGACGTCACGATCTTCGACAGCACCGGCCTCGCGATCCAGGACCTTGCCATCGCCCTGGCCGCAATGGAGCAGGTCGGCGGGCTGGGCCTTCCGACGATCGAGCTCTAAGCCGTCGCGAGCAGCCGCGCGGGATCGAAGAGCTCGAGCTCGGGCCCGGATCGCCCGAGGATCGCGTTGGCAACGAGCTCGCCACAAGCGAGGCCCAACACGTTGCCGTGCCCCGTGTAGCCGCACGAGACCCAGACGCGCTCGTCCTCGCAAACCCGGCCGGCGATCGGAAGCTGATCTGACGTCGTGCCGAAGATACCCGACCAGCGATGCGTGATCCTCGGCGGACGCCCGACTAGCTCAGCAGCAAACGCTTCGAGCCGCGCCTGGATACCGGGCGTCGTCGTTTCCCCGGCCGTCGATTCCTCCTCGAGCGCAATGTCGCGGAAGCCGCCGAGGACGAGCCGTAAGTCCTCGGTCTGCTGCCAGTAGTCGTAACCGTGTCGCGCATAGTGGGGGCAGCCGAAGTACTCCGCCTCCAGGGGTTCGGTGGCGATGACCTGCCCACGGGTCGGCCTCACCGCGCGATCGAGTGGCTCGAGGAGGCCGTGCGCATACCCGTCGGTCGCCAGCACAATCTGGTCTGCGTCGAGCTCCTCGACTGACGTCACGGGATCGTGCTCGCGGATCTCGGCGCCCGCTTCGGCCGCATGCACCGCGAGCCGCCTCACCCACCGGGCAGGGTGAATCGACCCGTCAGGCGGGTGGAAGATCGCCCCGTGGAAGCGGCCGGCGAGCCTGCCGTCCAGGTCCGGCCGCCACTCGACCTTGAAGCCGTCGGCGCGTAGCGCCTCGTACTCAGCTCGGAGCGCCGCGGCCTCCTCGGGGTCGGAGGCGAGTCGCAGGCTTCCAGTCCCGCGGAATGCGTCACCGGCAATGGCTGCGAGCCGGCCTAGAGCGCGCTCGGTCAGCCGCCAGAGCGACGCCGCGCGCTCCGCGCCGAGCTCGACGCGTGCAGCGTCGTACGGCGGCGCGGCCCCGCGAAGCGCGAAGCCGCCGTTGCGACCGCTCGCCCCGCCGGCGACCTGGCGCGCCTCGTGCACGCGGACACGCAGGCCTGCCTCCGCGAGCGTGAGCGCGCAGGAGCAACCCGTGACACCGGCGCCGACGATCGCCACGTCCACTCGGCCGGAGTGACGGTGCCTCGGGAATGCGGGCGCTTCGTCTTCGAGCCAGTACGAACCCTCTATGTCGACGATCCTATCCGGGCGGCATCACCACCCTGTAGCGACCCTCCGCCTCGGCGACCAGGCCGGCGAGCTCGAGCTCGGCGAGACCTGCCGCAAGCGGGCCCGGCTCGAGCTCGGTCGCCCGAGCGAGCTCGTCCGCACTGACAGCTCCCTCGGCGAGGCGCTCGAGCACCTTCGCGGCAGCAACGCTCAGCGTCGGAGCCTGCGGGCCTTGGGCGGGCGACAGCCCGAACAGTTCGAGCACATCTTCCGTCGAGGTCAGCGGCGTCGCGCCCTGGCGAAGCAGGCGGTTCGTGCCCGTCGAAAGCATGCTGGTGATCTCCCCCGGGACCGCGAAGACCTCGCGTCCGTCTTCGAGCGCGAAGTCGGCCGTGATCAGCGCACCACTCCGCTCCCGGGCTTCGACGATGACGGTCGCTGCCGTGAGCCCGGCGATGATTCGGTTGCGAGCCGGAAATCTCCAGGGGGCGGGCTCGACGCCGGGCTCGTACTCCGAGACGACGAGGCCTCGTTCGCAGATCCGTCGCGCAAGTTCCGTGTGCGCGGCCGGATAGTCGCGGTCGATGCCACAACCGAGCACGGCGACCGTGACTCCGCCGGCATCGAGGGCTCCGCGGTGCGCCTCGCCGTCGACGCCTCGCGCGAGACCGCTGACGACTACCAGTCCGGACGCGGCGAGCTCTCGCCCGAGCATGCGCGCGACCTGCGCGCCGTACGTCGAGCAGGCGCGCGCACCCACGATCGCCACCGCCGGTCGCCAGAGCACCTCGACGTCAGCTCCACCGCGGAGAAAGAGCGTCCGCGGCGGGTCGTGGATCTGCCGGAGCAACTCCGGCAGCTCACGGCGCCGAAGCTTCCGCACCGCGCCGATCGACTCAACCGCCGCGGCGCTCACGCCGCCGCCAGCTCGTTCGGAGTCCGGAAGGACAGCGCCTCGGCGAGGTGTTCGGGCTCGACCGCCTCGGCGCCGGCCAATGCGGCGACCGTTGCCGAAACGCGGGCCACGCGCGCACGCCCCCGAGCAGAGAGCGGCAACCGTTCGACCGCACGTGACAACAACTCATCCGCGGCCTCGGTCCGGTGCGGGCGGCGCTCGCGCATCCGCTCGCGGGCCGCGACAACCCGCTCCCGCACGAGTTCGGACGCCTCCGACGGTGCAGCGGCGAGCTCGAGCGCCCGCGGCCGCGGCACCGTCACGAGCAGGTCGAAACGGTCGAGCAGAGCGCGCGAGAGCTTGTCCCGATAGGCGGCGAGCCGTTGCGTCGAGCACGAGCATTCCGCAGCCGGATCGCCCTTGGCGCCGCACGGACAGAGGTTCATCGTCGCTACCAGCTGGAACCGCGCCGGGAAGACGGCCTTCCCCTCGACCCGGGCGATGCTGATCACGCCGTCCTCCAGCGGCTGGCGGAGGGCTTCCAGCGTCGGCCGCGGGAACTCGGCGAGCTCGTCCAAGAAGAGGACGCCGCGATGAGCGAGGCTCGCCTCTCCCGGCCGGGGGCCCGAGCCTCCGCCGACGATCGCCGGCGCCGAAGCCGTGTGATGGGGAGCGCGGAACGGAGGTGCGGTGACGAGTGGCCGTCCGGGCGGCAGCAGCCCCGCGACCGAGTGAATCCGGGTCACCTCGAGCGCCTCCTCCCGCGTCAGCGGCGGGAGGATCCCCGGCAGACGCCTGGCGAGCATCGTCTTGCCCGTCCCGGGAGGTCCCGCGAGCAGCAGGTTGTGGCCGCCGGCGGCAGCGAGCTCCAGCGCACGACGGGCCCGCTCCTGACCGCGCACGTCGGCGAGGTCCGGTAGTCCGTCAGGCGGCGGCAGCTCGTCCAGCTCGTCGAACGGCTCGGGCTGCCACTCGCCGCGAAGGTACGACGCCGCCTCGGCCAGATGATGGAGCGGCACCGGCTCGATCCCCGCGAGCGCGGCCTCAGGCGCCGAGGCGGCGGCGCAAAAGAGCCGCGAGAGACCTTGCTCCTTCGCTCCCTCCGCCGCGGCCAGAACTCCCGTGACCGGTCGGACACGACCGTCCAAGGCCAGCTCGCCGACCGCCGCATGGCCGCGCAGGCTCTCCTCGGTCACCTGTCGCGAGGCCGCGAGCACGGCCAGGGCAATCGGCAGATCGAAACCCGACCCCTCCTTGCGGAGCTCCGCCGGAGCCAAATTGACCGTCAACCGCCTACCCGGCCACATCAGCTCAGCCGACGCGATCCCGCTTCGAACTCGTTGCTTCGCCTCCTGGCAGGCACGATCGGGCAGGCCGACGATCGCAAAGGCGGGGACTCCATCCTCTAGGTG
>Ga0207693_10000952_pt1 | contig 25952 bp, 24 predicted proteins | sample LARL81metaG_FD_184347 | JGI IMG/M metagenome (GOLD analysis project Ga0207693, IMG submission 184347) | Corn, switchgrass and miscanthus rhizosphere microbial communities from Kellogg Biological Station, Michigan, USA - LAR L8-1 metaG... | ecosystem: Host-associated > Plants > Roots >... | reverse complement strand
AGATGGATCCCGCCCATCACCAGCAGCATGATCGCACTAAGTAGTCGCCAGGCCATCAGTGTGCGGTGGCTGACACCGACCCATCGGAGTGAACCGGTTTCCCGAGTATGCGATGACATGTCCTGACTGCCTTCAACGTCTGGCTCGGTGCAAGCCGAGGCCCTCTGCGATATACACGTGCAATCCGCCCGAACAGTTCAGCCTTTACGTGCCGGTTGTGTGAGGCCGCTGGCCGGGTTCAGCCGTATCGCGTGTATCTGATTGCAAGCTCGTGGGTTGTTGTGAAGATCCTGCTGATAGTTGTTGTCATCGCGATCGTCGCGGGACTGTACTGGCTGCTGAGGCGGAGCGTATTGCGGGACGAACAGGCTTCACGTCAACGGCTCAAACGTGGAATTGAAGCGTGGCGGGTCGGGGGCGGCGTCTCGCCGCCGAGCGGCTTTAGAGGGACGACTACAGCGGCTTCTACAACACCGGCGGCTACAGCGCCTGGAGCGGCGGAGGTAGCGACGACGGCGGCGGCAACTGAACGAGCTAGAGCGGCATCAGGTGAATTGCCAGCCCGTAGGGCGCGCAGTCGCTTCTGGCAGCGATTCGGTGTCCGCGACGCGCGCACGGATGGCGCTTTAGGGCAGTGGGCTCGTCGGTTAGCCATGGCCACAACTCGCCCTGCGACATGCGCAGCACGGCGGATTTGTGCGGCCTAACCCCCGCCCGGCTGTAGAACGTCTTCAGCAGATGGTGGTACCGAGCACGCGAAGAACACCTTGTTCAGCTCGTTTCATGAGACCGAAATTTGACCCGATCCCCGGCTTACACTGCCGCCATGTTCTCGGAGACGCGCTACGCGCTGAACGGTGACTTGCGCGTCGCCTATCGCACGACTCGCGAAGGTCCTCGAGACATCGTGTTCGTCTCGCCCACCACAAATTGTGAGGTCTTTCCGGAGCTGCCGTCGCTTCAAGGTTGGATCGAGGCGATGACATCGCTCGGTCGGCTCATCTTCTTCGACCAGCCGGGCACCGGAGTGTCCGATCCTTTTACATCGGGCGCGCTGCCGACCCTGGAGCAATGGGCCGACAGCATCACTGCGGTGCTCGATGATCTCGGGAGCCGCGAAGCGGTCCTCGTCGCGGTCTACGGCGGATTCGCGGCGGCGGTGCTGTTTGCGGCAACACATCCGTCCCGCACATCCGCGCTGGTCGCCCTCGAGGTCTACGCCGATCCGATGAATGAACCGATCGGAGGAGCGGACCGCGAGGGAGTCATCGCTAACTTTGTCGCCATGTGGGGAACGGGGGAATGGCAGCATCTCTCGAATCCGGACATGCCGTGGAACGAGGAAATTCGGGCCGCCTGGGCACGGCACGAACGTCTGGCGGCAAGCCCAGCAACCATCGCCGTCACGATGCCTCTCATAGCCGAAATGGACGTGCGGCCAGTACTTCCGACAGTCCACGTACCAACCCTCGTCCTCCAGCACACCGACGACGTCATGATCGCGCCTGAGTGGGGCAAGGACGTCTCCGATCACATATCCGGCGCGAAATACATCGAACTCCCTGGGCGCAACATGTATCACTTCGTCGAACCGGAATGGCGTGCGTCCTTCCAGGAGATCGCCCAATTCCTCACCGGCCACCAGCCCGACGTCGCGGATGATCGGATTCTGGCCACGGTGTTGTTCACCGACATCGTGGACTCGACGCGCCGGGCCGCAGAGATCGGCGACCGTGACTGGCACGCGTTGCTTGATGCGCACGACGCCGTCGTCCGGTCGCAACTCGGACGATTTCGGGGCCGCGAGGTGAATACGTCTGGTGATGGCTTCCTGGCGATGTTTGACGGCCCGCAGCGGGCGATCCGCTGCGCGATGGCGATCCGCGACGCGGTGCAGGCACTCGGCATCGAGGTGCGCGCCGGGTTGCACACCGGTGAGTGCGAAGTCCGTGGCGATGACATCGGCGGGATCGGCGTGCACATCGGGGCGCGCGTGAGTGCTTTGGCAGGGGCGAACGACGTGCTCGTGTCCAGCACGCTGCGCGACCTGGTGATCGGGTCAGGGCTTGAGTTCGAGGCGCGTGGCGCTCACGAGCTCAAGGGTGTGCCCGGCGAGTGGCGCCTGTTCGCGGTCGCCTCCACGTAGCGATGACTGCTGTCAAAACGGCGGCGGGTCCTTGTCCCATTGGGATCGCGGTCGGGAGGGGAAATAGGCGTCGTCGCAATCGTTTCCGGGATTCTCGCGCAGTTCCCGGTTCCGAGCGCGTTCGGCGTCGCCACCAGTCTCACAGCAGGCGGCCTGACCCGCTACACTCTCGTCGCCCCACCGCTGACGGTGGGGTTAATTCTGTGGAGGGAGACATCACCAGTGCGAGGATTACTGCTTGTGGGCATTGTGGGCCTGAGTGTGGCGCTGGCCCCGGTGGCATCGGCTTCGCCGCCGCCGCCGTACAAGAACTGCACCCAGGCCAAGCAGGATGGGGCGTGTAACATCCCGTCGACCTCGGAGTATTACCAAGCCAAGCTGGATCGCGACAGCGACGGCATCGGATGTGAGTGCTGAACCGGCGCAAGCTGTAACCGCACCGCCGAAAAGGGCCCCCAGCCTTAACGCTGGGGTTCTTTTGCGCCTCGCAGCCCGGCTTCGGCCAGCCACCCCTATCAGAAGGGAAACGAAAGATCAAAACAGAGAACATCATTCGTATCGTGCAGACCTCCGGCAGCCGCCGTCGCCGCGTTCGCCATATCGGTCGTGGTGGGCGGGCACTGGTGGGAACCCCCCCGCCCCCGCCGACGGTCGATGTCCCGGCAGTCGGCAAGCAGGTCGTCGGCCTGCTGCGAGATCAGTGGAACACCAGCGATGCCTTGCGGGAGTACGGGATCACGGTGGATGACGGCATGACGCTGATCAACACCGACCTCAACAAGTACGACGGGCTGGCCACCGTGCGTACGCGCAAGGGCACGCAGAAGTTCCTGTCGGTCACCGTGTGGGCTGATCCCACGGGCGCGATGTTCTACCAGATGGATCCCACCTCGGCGTCCAACCTGATCGACGCGGCCAATAAGGAGAAGGAGCCGCAGGGGTAGTAGGAAATGTCGGACATTTGTGTTGCCTCTCAACGTGTTTGGTTGTGGTCGGGTGGGCGCGGCGGGCACGTTTGAAGGGAATCACCCTAAAACCTCCGGCGTGCCGCACGCCGCAACCCGATCCCCTTGCCGCACGGCACATGACCGCAGATGCCGGGCGACCAGGTCAAGGCGGGACCTACGCGGTGAGGTCCAGGGTGACGACTCCGAGTGGGCTGAACACGCTTGTGTTATACCTAAACTCGCATCGAGCAAATACCAAGTTCTTACCGAACGAATCGGCGGCCGCCAACTCGCGCAGGATCGGCGCGGGCACCGCGCCGAACCCGCGCAGGTACCCCGGATTCTGCGAGCTGCCCTCAAGCGAGGAGTGGTCGGCGATCACCTCGATCACCACCTGAGCTGACGGCGGTAGCGGCGCTGCGGCGGGGCACTCGGGGTGCCCGCAGCCGCATGCCAGGCGGGTCTGGCCGGCGGCGATCGCGCCCTGGGCATCGGCGCGGCGCTGGGCTGTGGTGCGGGGATCGTGGTGGCAGACGGTGGCGGCGATGTCATCGAGGCGGGTGTCGAATGCGGCGCCCTCGTGCAGCGGGAGCTTGGCCCAGATCCCGGCCATGCCGGGGCTGATCGGGCCGATCTCGACATAGCGGTCCTCGCGCACCGGGCGTGGCTCCCGCACCCCGGTGGGGTCGAACTTGGCCACCCACCACCACCAAAGCCCAAGTTCCTAAGCGCGCACGTTCGCATGAGGCAACGAATCCGTCTTCGCGCGCATCTTGACATGAGGCAGCCGTCACCACCAGAACCACAATCTGTGGATGAATTCGCCCCTGGGGACAACCAAGGTGCGAGCAACTGCGGCCCGCGGACGAGTGCTCAGGCTGTCCCTGCCAGCACCAGGGTAAGTGGGACCAGGCTGCGGACCCGTCTGCCGGAATCGCCGATAGGTGCCATGCGTCCTTAGTGCGAAAACCACGGCAGAAGGGAACATCTCATGTCGACCATCCACTTTCACCAGTCGACCACATCGACGCCTGAACAATTCGTCGCCGGTCTCACCGACTTCGGGCCAGGCCGCTCGAAGGTCTTTGCAAAAAGCGCTGATTCGTATCTCAAGGTGCACCGAGAAGGGCCCCGTCAGGCCGACGTCACCGAGGGCTCGGGCGGCGTCTGGGAACGCCTGCAGTACGACTGGTCCGATCCGAACCACGTGGTGGCAAAGACCACCGATTCAAACGTGTTCGGCGGCGCGTCAGGATACAAATACACCCTGACGCCGCAGCCGGACGGAACGACCGACGTCGACGTCGTCATCGTTCGCGAGGGTAAGAACTTCAGGGGCCTGGTGCTTTCCGGCCTGCTGGGAACCGTCGCCAAGGGGGTCCTGCGCAAGGCATTTGTCAACAGCGTCAAGGCGATCCAGGCGCGCAGCGACGCCGGCGCGGCGGGCCTTTAGGACACCCCGAACAACGCCGCCGCGGCGACGAGTTCGACCAGGAAGTAGAACCAGTTCGGATAGAACGCCGTGCGATCACCCAGGACCGCGGCGGCGAGGCGGCCGAACGCCATCCCCGCCAATGCGACGCCGCGGTGATCAGGATGCCCGTCCGAACATCGGAATCCGCAGCGACCGCGTGGACCAGCATACCCGCGATCGCCAGCCCGAACCCGCCGTAGACGGCCCGCACCTCCGACCGCGACGCAGACTCCCCCAACGTGATTCCGAACGGCCGCACCAGCGCGGCCGGCGCTGCCAGCGCGTAGACGCCCATGCCGAGGAAGAACACGGCGACGACGCCGATCACCGCGACCGCCAGCATCACGGCCTCAAGATGACATTCGGGTTGTCTGCGTCGCACTTGCTCGCGACGGGCCTGACCCTGCGGACGCCGTGGCCGCACGGCCGAACACCATCGACTCCTCGATCGACTCGAACGGCCGGCCCAGCACATCGCGTAGGAAGTTGTGCGACAACATCCATGGCCGCCGGGTCCCCGACTTCGGCAGCACGTCAGGCGAGCGCCGCAGGTAGCCCGACTGCAGGTTGAATGCGGGTTGTTCGGGCATGTGGACGCCGCCGAGATGCGGATAGGCGTGCGTGTAGCCGTGAGAATCCATGTATGCCAACAGCTTCGCTACCGATCGCGCCGTCAGATCGGCACCCAGGGTCCACGACGCGTTGCTGTAGCCCATGCACCACGCGGCGTTGGGGACATCCTCGAGCAGATGCCTGCGGAACACGAAACGGTCATGGGGGTCGAGCTTCTCACCGTCGACGCTGATGGTGACGCCGCCCAACGCCTGCAATCGCAGACCCGTTGCCGTGACGATCACGTCGGCGTCCAGCCGCCCGCCGGAGCCCAACACGATGCTGGTGGCGTCCACGTGGTCGATGTGGTCGGTGACAACGTCGAGGTCGCCCGCTCTGATCGCCCTGTACAGATCGGCGCCGACCATCAGGCACAGCCGTTGGTCCCACGGTTGGTACGGCGGCTTGAAGTGAGTGTCGATGTCATAGCCATCAGGCAGGTAGCGCTCGGCGATCCGCCGCGCAATGCCCTTGCTGAACTCCGGCGCCTTCCGTGCCACCAGCCAACCCAGCGAGCCGATAAGGGCGTTACGCCAGCGGAGGATCCAGTGTGCCACCGGTAACGGCAGCCGGCGCCGGAGCGCGTTGGCAGTCGGTTCCACCCTTGCCACGGAGATCAGGTACGACGGGGTGCGCTGCAGCATCGTTACATGCGCTGCCTTTTCGGTCAGCGAAGGGATCATGCTGACCGCGGTCGCGCCGCTGCCGATGACCACCAGCCGCTTGCCGGTGTAGTCGAAGCCGTCGGGCCAATGCTGCGGGTGCACGACTTCACCCGCGAACGTCTCGATACCGGGAAACGTTGGTGCGTAAGGCTCGTCGTAGTTGTAGTAGCCGGTACCGAAGAACACGAAGCGGGCGCGATACGTCTTGGGCGCCCCGTCCTGCTCCGTCTGCACTGTCCAGGTGTCGGTCGCCGAATCCCAATCCGCCGAGCGGACATACGTGTTGAACCGTATGTGCCTGTCGATGCCGTGCTTGCGGGCGGTCTGATCGAGGTACTCCCAGATGTGCTCGCCGTCGACGATCATCTCGGGCCGGGTCCACGGCTCCCACGGGAAGCACAGCGTGTAGATGTCGCTGTCGGACCGAATGCCCGGATACCGGAACAGATCCCACGTACCACCGAGCCGCGCTCGTCGTTCCAGGATGGTGTAGGACAGCCGAGGGTTCTTCTCGCGGATGCGGTACGCGGCGTCGATGCCGGAAATCCCCGCACCGATGATCAAGACGTCGCTGTACTCGGGTTCGTGGGAACTCACAGGCTCAGCCTCCTAGGCGGACTTGGCATCCTCGGCCTCCGCGCGGCCGAACACCATCGACTCCTCGATGCGGTCGAAACGATGGTCGATGGCGTCCAAGACGTAGTTGTGCCGCACGTTCCACGGCCGGTGCGTGCCGGACTTCGGCAGCACATGCGCGGCGCGCTGCACGTAGCCGGCGTTGATGTTCCAGGCCGGCTTCTCGGGCATCGGCTTGTCGCCCAGATGCGGATACGCGTGTGTGTAGCCGTGAGAATCCATGTACGACAGCAGCTTTGCCACTGCGCGCGCCGTCAGATCGGCCCGCAGCGTCCAGGATGCGTTGATGTAGCCGACGCACCACGCCAGGTTCGGGATGTCCTCGAGCATGTGCTCCTTGTAGACGAACCGGTCCTGCGGCTTGACCTCGGCTCCGTCGATGCTGATCGCCACCCCACCCAGTGCCTGCAGCTGCAGGCCGGTTGCGGTGACGATGACGTCCGCGTCGACATGACGACCGGACCTCAGGACGATCCCACTGCTGTCGATGTGGTCGATGGTGTCGGTGATGACCTCCGCGCGACCGTCGCCGACCGCGGAGTAGAGGTCGTTGTCGAGGATCAGACACAAGCGCTGGTCCCACGGGTCATAGCGGGGCTTGAAGTGGATATCGACGGGATAGCCTTCCGGCAGGCTCTTTTTCGCCATCGCCCGGATCAGCCGTCTGCTGAACCTGGGGGCTTTGCGCGCTACCACGTAGGTCATCACGGTGAAGCATGTGTTGTAGAGCCGAACTGCGTGGTTGCCTGCCGTGAGCGGCAGGACTTTTCGGATCGCCTGCACCACCGGGTGGATTCGCGGCATCGACAACATGTAGGTCGGTGAGCGCTGCAGCATGGTCACGTGGCCGGCCTTCTCGGTCAGCGACGGGATCATGCTGACGGCGGTTGCCCCGCTACCGATCACGACGACACGCTTGCCGGTGTAGTCCAGCGACTCGGGCCAGAACTGCGGGTGCACGACCTCGCCCGCGAAGTTCTCGATGCCAGGAAACTCTGGCCGGTAGGGCTCGTCGTAGTTGTAGTAGCCGGTGCCGAAGAACAGGAAGCGGCCGCGGTAGACCTTTTCCGCGCCGTCCTGCTCGGTCTGCACCGTCCACGTGTCGGTGGTCGAATCCCAGTCCGCGGAGAGCACCTTCGTGTTGAACCGGATGTGCTCGTCGATGCCGTTCTTGCGGGCCGTCTCAGTCAGGTACGCCCGGATGTCGGGCCCGTCGGCCACGTTTTCCGGCCTGGTCCACGGCTCGTAGGGGTAGCTCAACGTGAAGATGTCGCTGTCGGACCGGATGCCCGGATAACGGAACAAGTCCCAGGTACCGCCGATCAGCTCGCGGCGTTCCAGCACCGTGTAGGACAGCCCGGGATTCTTCTCGTGGATGCGGTATGCGGCGCCGATCCCTGAGATACCGGCGCCGATGATCAGCACGTCGGAGTACTCAGCCTGGTCCGCACCCATCGAGAACCTCCTTTGGTCCGTCTGGGTACCACGATAGGGGCTCAGCCGTTGAGCGCGTCAACGATCGCTGCGAGCGACTGCACCGCGATCGGACCCGGCTGGTAGATGCAGACTCGATCGGAGACGCCTGCGACGCGGTCGCGGATATGAGCCGCGATATCGCGGGGGCTGCCGCAGGCCGCGATGGTGTGCAACATGTCGTCGTCGATGAGCCGACCCATGTCCTCCCAGCGGCCCTGTTTGGACAGCCTGTTGAGTTCGGGTTGCAGATCGCCCCAGCCATGCACATCGAGCACGGGCCGATACGCAGGCGTCGATCCGTAGAACGCAAGCAGCCGACGGGTCGCGGCGTGATCTTGGTTTTCTTGACTGCTGGTAGACACGATGATCTCCGGGACGACTGCGAACCCGCCCCCGTCGCGGCCAGCCGCGGCCAATCCCTCGCGAACCGCAGGCATCGTCGCCTCGTGCAGGAACCGCTTCGAGCCGAACGGCATGACGAGCAGGCCGTCGGCGGTCCTGGCGGTGGCCCTGGTCAACCGCGGGCCCAGTGCGCCGACGTAGATCGGTGGCGGGCCGTACGGGTTGGCGCCGGGGCTGAAGGTCGGGGTCATCAGCGTGTGCCGGTAGTAGTCCCCGCGGAAATCGAGCCGTTCGCCGGAGTTCCACGCCGCGAAGATGGCCCGCAGCGCGCGCACCAGTTCCGCCATCCGGGCAACGGGCCGGTCGAACTCCGCGCCGAACCGCTTCTCGATCTGCGTCCGCACCTGCGTGCCAAGGCCGAGCGTGAAACGCCCTTTCGTCAGCAGTTGCAGGTCATTCGCTTGATGCGCGAGATGAATCGGATTGCGGGGAAACGCGATCGCGACGTTGGTCATCAGGTCGAGGCCCTCGACCGAGGCGGCCAAGGCCAGCGGCGTGAACACGTCGTGCGGCCCCTCGAAGGTGAAGACCCCGCTGGCGCCCGCTTCGCGCAGGACATGTGCGCGTTCGATTGCATCCGTCGGTCCGAACAGCGCTGTCATGACCTTCACGGCGTGAGAGCCTAGTCGCGTGACTATCCCAGCCAATACCGACGTCGTCGTCGTGGGTGCCGGGTTTGCAGGGCTGTCGGCGGCCCGTGACCTGGTGCGGCTCGGACACGACGTCGTCGTTCTCGAGGGCCGCGATCGCGTCGGAGGACGCTCGTCGACGACGACGATCGCAGGCACACCGGTCGACCTCGGCGGAACATTCGTCGGGCCAACGCAGGATGCGGTGATCGCGCTGGCGAAAGAGTTGGGCTGCGAGTCGGTGCGGACATACAGCCACGGCAAGAACCTGATCCGGTGGCGCGGCAAGGTCCGGGCGTATCGCAGCACCATCCCGAAGCTGTCGCTGATCGAGTTGTTCGACGTCTCCCGGATACAGTGGCGATTCGATCGCGTGTCCCGGCGAGTGCCGGTCCAAGAACCGTGGACGTCGCCGATCGCCGACATCCTTGACTCCAAGACGCTCGAGCAGTGGCTGCGTTACGTGCATGCGGGCGCCTCGACGCGCAACCTGATGGCGATCGTGGCCCGGGTGACCTGGGGCTGTGAACCGGAGGACGTCTCGATGCTGCATGCGGTCCGCTACGTCAAGGCGGCGGGCGGCCTCGGCCGCATGCTCGACGTCGAGGGCGGCGCCCAGCAGGACCGCTTCCCCGATGGCACGCAACAGATTGCGCTGCGGATGGCCGAAGAGCTCGGCGAGCGTGTGGTGCTGAACGCGGTCGTGCGCAGCATCGAGCGGCACGTCGATGGCACGCTGGCCGTCGGTTCGGATCGCGGCGACGTCGCGGCCAAGGCCGTCATCGTCGCCGTCCCGCCCGCGCACCGGGCCGGCATCACGTTCGATCCCGCGCTGCCGCCCGAGTACGAAAAGCTCACGGAGCACTGGCCGCAAGGCAATTTGAGCAAGGCGTACGCCGCCTACGACACGCCGTTCTGGCGCGAGGACGGCTGTTCGGGTGAGGCGCTGTCTGACGAGGGGCCGGTGTTCATCACATTCGACGTCAGCCCGAGTGATTCGGGGCCGGGCATCCTGTTGGGCTTCACCGACGCGCGCACGTTCGATCCGCTGCCCGTCGAGCAGCGCCGCGAGCGCGCGCTGGAAGGATTCGCGACGCTGTTCGGTGACGCCGCTCGGCATCCGATCGACTATCTCGATCATTGCTGGGGCGCAGAGGAATTCGCACCGGGCGGGCCGACGGCCGCGGTGCCGCCGGGCTCATGGACAACGTATGGGCCGTGGTTGCACAAACCGGTCGACGGCATCTTTTGGGCGGGCACCGAAACCGCCGACCAATGGACCGGCTTTCTCGACGGCGCGGTGCGGTCGGGTAAACGGGCGGCCGACGAAGTGCACCGGGCGCTGGCGGGTTAGCGGCCGAACGTCATTGGCCTGCAGTCAACATTCGCCGTGCGGTGACGGCCACGGCCAGGGTGACGAGTTGTTTCGGGTCGTCAAGGTCGACGTCGAGCAGGTTGGCGATCTGGTCGAGTCGGTAGTACAGCGACTGCCTGCGCATGTGCAGGCGTTTGGCCGCCTCGGCCTTGTTGCCGCCGCAAGCGGTGAGCACCTCGAGGGTGTGCGAAAGTTGGCCGCTCTTGGCGGAATCCGCCCGCTCCAACACTCCGATCTGGTCATCGACGAACTGGCGTGTGGCGTCCTGGTTCCCGTGCGCGACCAGCATGCGTTCGAGCGCCAACGCCTGAACGCTGACCACGGGCTGCGTCACATGCAGGTCCTCGCCGAGGGCGAGCGTGGCACGCACCTCGGACATGGCGCGCGGTAGCTCGGACGGGTCGCGCACCGCACGCCCGATGGCTGCACACAGCCTGGCCTGCCGGGGTAACGCGTCGCGCGCCGCCGAACGGATGACGTGCGCAAGATTCAGCGACGCCTCGTCGGTCTGCCCGGCTACCAAAGCACACAGCGTTCCCTCGACAAGACCGTAAATCCCATGTCCCACTTGCCGGATGAGGCCGTCGACAATCTTGGCCGCCGACTCGACCCGACGAGGATCCACCGCTATACAGGCGTATTCGTGCTCGGCGGTGGCCACGCCCGCGGCCCGCATTCTGGCCTCGAGCAGTCCGCGCTCGACGGATTGATTCGTGGCGAGTTGATCGAGCAGCAATTGCTGGGCACGAAGCGCGCCCGCAACATCCTTCTGCTCACGGATCAGGCAGAGACCCAATACCGTTGGCGCACGGTCCATGACCGCGTCGACGAGCACCTCGGCGACACCGCCTGCGCCGACCGTCAGCCTGCCCCATGCGGTGCCTTCGACGAGGACGGGAGCCTCCGAGCTCAGCTCGGTGTCGTCTGGGTCGACGTGGCCGGCAGCGACGACGACTCTGCCCGCGTAGTCGCTGAGTCGGACCCACGTGCCCAACGTTGACCCGATCTGTTCGATCAGTTCGCTCAGCGACGCGCCACGGGCCAGCGCCTCCGACAAAGTCCTGGAGACCTCGTCGGCGTGCCGTAGCCGCGCGACCGAACGGTCGATGAGTTCGCTGTTGACGGCTTCGGCCACTTCGGTGAAGCGCAGCGCCGGCTGCAGCTCGACGACCGGCAGGCCGACATCGCGGGCTTCGTCCACCATGTCCGAAGGCACCTCCGCGAAGGTCCTGCCCACCTCGAACAACAGGCCCGCGACGCCGCTTTCCGCCAGCCGGCGCACATAGAGCCGCCGTCCGGCTTCATCGACCCCGATCAGTCCGACGCCGTTGGTCAGCAGGACCTCGTCGCCACGCAGCAGCGGAGCGATGTCGTAGAGGTCGGCGGTGTGCACCCACCGGACGGCGTGATCGACGTGTTCCTCACCGCTGAGCAGCACCGGATGGGCCGGTTGCAGAACTGGGTGGTCGAGAACCTGCCGAAGGATCAAGGGCATACGACAGTATGTCTCACTCAGCCAGTTGAGCTTTTGACATTTCGTCCGTTGATGCACTCACCGACCAGTCGCATGCTGGTGCGACACGCAAGGTGAGGAGCGTCACATGAGCACACTCGTGACCGGCGGCCGCGGCTTCGTCGGGCGCCAGCTGGTCGACCAACTACTGGCCGGAGGCGCCAAGGTCGTCAGCTACAACCGCGACTTCGCGGTCGACACCCGCGACGGCTTGACCGTCGTCCAGGGCGAGCTGTTCGATATGCCGCGGCTGATCGAGACGCTGCGTCACCACAGCGTCGAACGCATCATTCACACCGCAGGCCAGAGCCACCCCGGTGTGTCGATCGACCTGCCGTGGACCACCTTCAAAGCCAACGCCGAGGGCACACTCGCCGTCTACGAGGCAGCCCGCGCGGCCGGTGTGCGCCGGATCGTCAACTTCTCGTCAGAGTGCGCACTGGGGAACCTCGAACCCGCCACCCCCGTCGCCGAAAGCGCGACTCCCCGACCGACCACGCCCTACGGGGTCACCAAGGTCGCAGGCGAGATGTTCGGCGCCGTCTACAACTCGCTGTACGGCATGGAGATCGTGTCGCTGCGCGTCACCGAGGTCTACGGTCCGGGGCTGTGGATGCCGAGTCTGCTCGGCGACATGATCCGCGCCGGACTGCGCGGCGACGAATTTCGTCTCGAGGCGGGCGGTGAGCACCCGTTCCAATTCGTGTATGTCGCCGACGTCGCCAACGCTGCGACCCTGGCCGCCACCGCCGACACGTTGACCCAGGCGGTCTACAACGTTTCCGGTGGCAGGCAGATCACGGTGGCCGAAACCGCGCGGCTGCTCGCCGAACGGCTGCCGGGCAGTCATTACGACATCGGGTCCGGTTTCCTGCCCGACTGGGACCGGCAAGGTCCCTACGACCTGTCCGCGTCGACGCGGGATCTCGGTTACACACCCGCCTGGACTCTCGAGCGCGGTCTCGACAGCCAAATCGATTGGCTCCGTTCGCAGAGAGTGGCCAAATGACCGAGATGACCAACCGCATCGCCCTGGTGACGGGCGCCGCATCCGGGATCGGTCTGGCCACTGCCGAAGCGCTGGCCCGCGAAGGCGCCGACGTCGCCCTGCTGTCGCGTCCCCACGACGACCTGGACGGCGCGCGAGACCGGGTCAAACAGTACGGCGGGCGCGTCGTCACCGTCGCCGCCGATGTCGCAGATCCCACGGCGGTGCGGGACGCGTTCGAACGGGTGGAAACCGAGTTGGGGCCCATCGATGCCGTGCACAACAACGCCGGAATCTCGATCGTCAGCCCGCTCACCGAGACCACCGACGAGGTGTTTCGGCGGCTCGTCGACACCAACCTCGCCGGCTCCTTCTACGTGTGCGCGAAGCCGCACGCGTCATGCAAAGCCGTCGCGCAGGCGCGATCGTCAACACCGCTTCCGAACTGGCGATCATCGGCCAGACGGGGTACGTCGCCTATACCGCGACCAAGGGCGCGATCCTGGCCATGACCCGCAGCGCCGCGGCCGAGCTGGCGTCGTGGAGGATCCGGGTGAACGCGGTATGCCCCGGCACTACCAAGACCCCGATGTTCCTCGCCGAGTTCGACGGTGTCGACGACCCAGCTGCAGAACTCGAAGACAACGCCGCCAGCGTCGCAATGCAGCGCATCGCGGAGCCCGCCGAAATCGCAGAGGCGGTGGTGTTCCTGCTTTCGGACCGCGCCGGCTACATAACCGGCACACATCTGATCGCCGACGGCGGACGCACCGGCTGTGTGCCCGCCGGGTCCATCGGCGTCGCAACCCAATAACCGCCATCATCACCGGAGAAACACATGACCGAACCTGTATCCCCCCTTCCGCCGACGTCTCGGCTCGAACAGCTCGGCTATTCGCAGCAGCTCGAACGCAGACTGAACATTCCCGAGGTCGTCGGATTGGCAATGGCCGACGTCTCCCCCACCATGGCGGTGCTATTCCTTTCTGCCGGAGTGTTTTTCGTCGGCGGCACGTTCTCCATCGGCGCGGGACTGATCCTGTCGGTGGTGGTGGTGTTCATTGCCCTGTGCCTCGGTGAATTGGCGGGGATGTTCCCGATCGCCGGTGGCATGTACTCGCTTGTGCGACGCGTCCTGCCCGGGCCGCTGTCGTGGATCACGATGTTCAACTACCTCATTCAGGGTGTGGTCATTCCGGCCAGCATCGCGCTGGGAATGGTCGCCTTCCTGCGAGACCTGTTCCCCGGCCTGAGATTCCCCGACACCGTGATCGCCATCGTGTTGTTGGCGCTCGCCACCGGTCTTGCCCTGACCAAGGTGGAGGTCGGCGCATGGGCCACCGCGGCGATGGTCGTCGTCGAATGCGTCGTACTCGGCATCATCACTGTGGCGGCGCTTCTACACCCGCATCAACAACTGGCCGAAGTCACCTTCCACCCGACCGTGCTCAGCAACGGCGAACTGGTGGCAGTCGGTTTCGCCGTCATGTTGGCGACGCTGGCGCCGGCATTCAACGTCATCAACGGCTACGACGCCGCGCTGGGATTCTCGGAGGAACTCAAGGGCGGTGAGCGCAGTATCGCCAAGGCGGTCATCATCTCCGCGGTGCTCGCGTGCGTGCTGATCATGGTTCCCCTCATCGCTGCGGTCGTCGCCGCCCCCGATCTGAAGGAGTTCTTCAGCGCCCCTGCGCCTGTCATCTATTCGGTCGAGGCGTCGCTGGGCGCCAAGGCACGCGTCATCATCGACATCGGTGTGACGATCGCCCTGTTCAACGCGATGCTGTCACTACTGATGTACTTCGGCCGCGGCGTCTACACGACCGGCCGCGACGGCGTGTGGCCCGCGACGGTGAACCGAATCCTTGGCTCAATCAACAAGTTCCGCGCGCCCGGTGCCGGTGTCCTGCTGCTCGCCATCCCCGCCGGAGTGCTGATCTTCACCTCGGCGCTGAACTTCCTGATCATCTTCGCCGGTACCGTGATCGCCGCCGTGTACTTCTGCATCGGCATGGCGGCGTTGTGGAGCCGCCGCAGCATGCCGAATGAGCCACGGCCGTACAAGATGCCGCTTTGGCCGCTGCCGCCCCTGGTGGTCATCGGGTTCACCGGGGTAGCGCTGGCGACCCAGGAGACGCCATACCTTCTCGCCGAGGTCGTGCTGATCTGCCTGGCGCTCGCCGCATGGGCGGGATCCAAGAAATGGTCGGCCCCCAAACCCGAAGCCGCCACCGTCGCACCCGAGATGGCGAAAGCCGTTGAAGCAGAGTAGGAGTTCGATATGACAGCGCAGCCTGCACCACGGGTGTACCGCCACATGACTTGGGAAGAGATCGCCGCGGCAGCGCGCTCCGACACCCCGATCGTCATACCGGTCGGCGCCACCGAGCAGCACGGACGTCATCTGCCGGTGTGCACGGACTGGGTGCTGCCGGAACAGATCATCGGCGAAGCCAGCCGCATCCGGGACCTGATCGTCGGGCCCTTCATCCCGTTCGGCTATCGTAGTAGGCCGGGAAGCGGTGGCGGCCAACACTTTCCCGGCACGGTCTCGCTGCGGGCGACCACGTTCATGAGCGTGCTGGAGGATGTCCTGAGCGAGCTGAAGCGCACCGGCTTCCGCAACATCGCCCTGTACAACTGGCATTACGAGAACACCGGCTTCGTCTACGAGCCCGCCTACCTGGTCTCCGAACAGAACCCAGAACTCAAGATCGTCGTGATCGAAGACGTCTTCCCGGAATTCACCTCCGAACGCCGGCGACTGATCTGGCCCGACGAGTTCCCCGGACTGGCGCTCGAACACGCCGCGGTGATCGAGACGTCGTTGTGGATGCACTTCGACCCGTCGGCGGTACGCGACGATCGGATGGCGCCTGATGCCCCCCAGCGGGTGGTCAACCACGACGTCGTCCCGATCGACACCCGCATGTCGACGTCCAGCGGCTCGCTGTCATCGCCGGTGAGTGCCAGCCCGGAGAAGGGTCGGCTGCTCACCGATTGGCTGGTGGAACGGCTGATCGGCATCGTCGACGAGGAATTCCCCAACCCGGTCAGCACCGCAGGCGACCGCAACGGCGAGCGCGAAAGCACCAGGGCGTGAAGGTTGTCAGGAGCTGGCGCGCTGATCCTCGGTCACCGATTCGATCAGCACTCGCAGGTGCTTGTTGACCTCCTCCGGACGCTCGACGATCGCGCAGTGCCCGCCTGGCAGCTCGACGAACGTCGCGAGGTTCGGCGCCATCCTGGCGATGTGACGCGACGAAACCATCGGCAGCAGGCGGTCTTTCGTGCTGCCGATGACCAGCGTGGGCGCGGTCAGGTTGGTCAGGTCGATGTGCTCGGCGCCGAGCGCGTCGACCAGGGTGCGGGCCCAGCCGCCGCGGCCTGCGGGCGGTGTCGAGGTGAACAACTCGTAGATGAATTCGGCGACGTCCGGGTCGGCGTCTCGGCCCACCGCGATCGTGGAGACGAACCGCCGGCTCGGCCGATCCACCGCGCGCAGAAACGGCGCGGCGCCGAATGTCTTCAGCAGGGTCCCCGCCGCACGCACCCGCGCATCGGCCAGTGGCGCGGGCACCGGCAGCAACTGGACGTGGCGCAGGAGGTCGCCGGTGGTGGTGTTGATCAGCGCGACGGCATCGGCGCGCTCCGGTACCCGTTCGGGATACCGCTCGGCCCACGATGTGATCGCGATGCCACCCATCGAGTGTCCGGCGATAACGGCACGCTCGGCCGGGGCCAGCGTCGCCTCGAGCACGGCGTCGAGGTCGGCCGCCAGGATGTCGAGGCTGTAGCGATGGCGGCGCGGTGGCACCGCGCTCTTGCCGTGCCCGCGGTGGTCGAACGCGATGACGCGGTAATCGGTGGACAGGTCCGCTATCTGGTAGGCCCATACCCGGAGGGCGCACGTGATGCCGTGCGCGAGCACGATCGGGTAGCCGTCCTCCGGTCCGAAGACCTCGGTGTGCAGGCGGATACCGTCCTTGGCACGAACGGGAACGACGCGACCCCTAGGCAGTGCCTCGGCCGCGGCGAATCTTCTGGCCGGCGAACCGGTCCCCTGGCCACGTCCCATTGCGTGCTCCCATCGATTTCGGCAACTCTGCCGGAGCTACCAGCCTACCGGTCGGTTGGGAGCGGTCGGCGCAGGAGTTAAATGAGTCGCGTCGACGAGAGGAAGGCTGCAATGCGTGCAATTCAGATAGCCAGGCTCGATGGCCCGCAGGCCGCGGAGATCGTCGAGATCGACGAGCCAAGCGGTGACGGCGAGGTCCTCATCGACGTACACGCCGCTGGTGTGGCGTTTCCGGACGCCCTGCAGTCGCGCGGGCTCTACCAGCACAAGCCGGAGATGCCCTACACCCCGGGGGCGGAGGTCGCCGGGGTGGTGCGCAGCGCCCCGGACGGTGCACACGTGACGGCGGGTGATCGCGTCGCGGGACTGACCATGCTCTGCGGCGCGATGGCGGAAGTCGTTGCGTTGCAACCCGATCGAGTGTTCAACCTGCCGGACAGGGTGTCATTCGAGGCCGGTGCCGGGCTGCTGTTCAACGACCTCACGATGCATCACGCGCTGCGCACCCGTGGCCGCCTGGCCGAGGGTGAGACGGTCCTGGTGCACGGCGCGGCAGGCGGCATCGGCACATCGACGCTGCGACTGGCGCCCGCGTGGGGCGCATCCCGCACCATCGCGGTCGTCAGCACGGAGGACAAGATCGCGATCGCCACGGCCGCGGGAGCATCGGATGTAGTGCTCGCCGACGGGTTCAAGGACGCGGTCAAGGAGCTGACCGGCGGACGCGGCGTGGACATCGTCGTCGACCCAGTCGGCGGCGACCGGTTCACCGACTCGCTGCGCTCCCTGGCCCAGGGCGGCCGGCTGCTGGTCATCGGCTTCACCGGCGGCGATATCCCGACCATCAAGGTCAACCGGCTGCTGCTGAACAACGTCGACGCCGTCGGCGTCGGCTGGGGAGCCTGGAGCCTGACGCACCCTGGCTACCTCGCCGAGCAGTGGGCGGAGCTGGAGCCGCTGCTGGCGTCGGGCGAGGTGTCGGCACCCGAGCCGATCGTCTATCCGCTCGAGCGCGCCGCCGATGCGATCGCCTCTCTGGAGAACCGGACGGCGAAGGGCAAGGTCGTCGTCAAAGTGCGGTGAGCCTTCGCGCCAGCTTCTCGCTCACCGCGGCGAGCAGTTCTGCGGCCTGGCTCATTGACCGCGCCGGGTCCGGTTCCAGGTCGGTGAGCGCGAACACGTCCGCGAAGCCTGCGGCGCGAACGTCGAGAGGAGTCAGCGCCGACACACCCGCAACGACGAACGTCGGCACGCCGTAGCCGCCGGCACGCCGACACACCCCTACCGCAGCCTTGCCACGCAGCGACTGGCGATCGAGCGACCCCTCGCCGGTCACGACGGCTGACGCGGTTTGCAGATGCCTGTCCAGCTCGATGCGGTCGAGGATCACATCGATGCCGGGCTGCATCTGCGCGCGCAGTACGGCCAGTGCGGCGAACCCGACACCACCTGCAGCGCCGGCTCCTGCGGCGGTTCGGTAGTCCGTTTTGGTTTCGCGCTCGACGACGTCGGCCCAGCGGCGAAGGGAGCGGTCCAGGTCGATCACCTGGTCCGGGTTTGCACCCTTCTGGGGCGCGTACACGCTCGCCGCGCCCAACGGACCATACAGCGGATTGTCAACATCGCTGGCGAGAGTGAATGAGGCACAGGCGATCTCGGGGTGCAAGCCGGTGAGGTCAAGCTGGGCGGCGCTGCCGATTCCCTGCCCCGACGGATCGATTCGCGAGCCGTCCTGGGCACGCACGGTGGCGCCGAGTGCGGCGAGGAAACCCGCGCCGCCGTCGGTACTCGCGCTGCCCCCGACGCCGATGATGATGTCGCGGCAGCCGTGATCGAGCGCCTGCGCAACCACCGCACCGAGGCCATGACTGGAGGCCGTCATCGGTGCAGGCACTCCGCGGGGAAGCCGTTGCAAGCCACAGATTTCCGCCATTTCGACAACAGCGGTCTTCCCGCTACGGCCGTACGCGGTTTGGACTATCTGGCCTGTCGGCCCCTTGGCGTAGACCGGGATCCGCTCGAATCCCGCGGCGAGGACGGTGCCGAGCGTTCCGTCGCCACCGTCGGCGACCGGGCACTGCACCGTCGTCAAAGTGGGGTCGCCGCGTTCGAGACCCACCGATATCGCATGTGCCGCCTCAGCGGCCGTCAATGAGCCTTTGAACTTGTCGGGTGCGATCACCACATGGCCAGCCATCGGACCACCATCCATTCCGCGATACGGAATTTTAATTCCTAAGGCAGAACCGTTGCACAAACTAGGCGTCACCGTCAAGGGCTGATACCAGCTGGCAGGTGTTATCTGCGGTCCACTCTTGACAAGGCGCAGCGCCCGCAGGTTGACTATTCTGTATCACGATATAGATATTCCACATTACGGAATAAATGCTTGAGATGGGCATGCCGTACGGCGCGCTCCGATGGCAAGAGCCCGAGAAAGGAATGCCGAGATGACGGCCACCTATACGGTCAACTGCTCGATCCTGCTGACCGATCTACCACTGCTGGATCGGCCGGGCGCGGCGCGGAATGCCGGTTTCGATGCGGTCGAGTTCTGGTGGCCGTTCGATTCGCCGACGCCGCCGGACGCCGACGTCACCGTTTTCATCCGCGCCATTCAGGATGCGGGTGTGCAGTTGACCGGCCTCAACTTCGCCGCCGGTGACATGCCCGCAGGCGACCGCGGGATTCTGTCCAATCCCGCATTGACGCAGGCGTTCCGCGACAACGTCGAGATCGCCGTCGGCATCGCCGAGACCCTAGGGACACGCGCGTTCAACGCGCTGTACGGCAACCGCATCGACGAGTACGCACCGGCGGAACAGGATCACGTCGCCACCGAGAACCTGGCCTACGCCGCACAGGCGGCGGACCGTATCGGCGCGACAGTGCTCGTCGAACCCGTCAGCGGCGCACCACGGTATCCGATCCTCACCGCCGCTGATGCGATCCGTGTCATCGATCGGGTGCACAACGAACACGGGGTAACCAACGTGCGGCTGCTCGCCGACCTGTACCACCTCCACGTCAACGGCGACGACATCACCGCAGCGATAACCGATTACGGCAGCCGGATCGGCCATGTACAGATCGCCGACGCCCCCGGTCGAGGTGAGCCGGGGACCGGTGAAATCCCGCTGCGGACCTATCTCGAGCAGCTGGCCGAACAGGCCTACGAAGGCTACATCGGCCTGGAGTACAAGGCGACCAAACCGGACACCTTCGAATGGCTGTCTCGCGCGGACCGCGGCGCAGCCTTGCAACCACAAGCAGAAACGAGGATCTAATGAGCACAATCGCTTTCATCGGCCTGGGGATCATGGGCAGCCCAATGGCATGCCACCTGGTCAACGCCGGGCACACGGTCATCGGCTTGGACACGTCGCCGGAGCGCACCGCGGCGTTGGTCGAAGCGGGAGGCAAGGCGGCCGAGTCGATCGAACAGGCGGTCAAGGAGGCCGATGTCGTCGCGATCATGGTGCCCGATTCCCCGCAGGTGCAGACGGTCCTGTTGGGTGACGACGGAGTCTTCGCCCACGCTCAGCCCGGCACCCTGGTGATCGACTTCTCCTCCATCCGGCCCGACGTCACCGCGGAATTCGCCAAGGTCGGGGCCGAACGTGGACTGCGAATCCTTGACGCACCCGTGTCCGGCGGCGAGCCCGGCGCCAAGAACGCCGCGTTGTCGATAATGGTCGGGGGTTCCGAAGCCGACTTCGCCGCCGCCAAGCCGATTTTCGACACGGTCGGCAAGACCATCGTGCACGTCGGCGCCAACGGTGCGGGTCAAACCGTGAAGGCGGCCAATCAGCTGATCGTCGCAGGCAACATCGAACTGCTCGCCGAGGCGATCACGTTCCTGAAGGCCTACGCAGTCGACATCGAGGCCGCGGTCAAGGTGCTCGGTGGTGGGCTGGCCGGTTCGGCGGTACTCGACCAGAAGGCCGGCAAGATGTTGGAGCGCAACTTCGATCCCGGTTTCCGCATCGCCCTGCACCACAAGGACATGGGAATCGTCACCGCCGCTGCGCGGGAGGCAGGCGTGGTGACACCTCTCGGTTCACTGGTCGCCCAGTTGATGGCCTCTGCCCTGGCCAACGGTGAAGGTGGACTTGACCATTCGGCCCTGCTGTTGGGCGTCGAGCGGCTGTCGGGTAAGGAAGGCGGATCGGATCAATGACACGCATGCGAACGGTCGACGCGGCCGTCAGAATTCTCGAAATCGAGGGCGCTACCCAGGCTTTCGGCCTGCCGGGAGCGGCCATCAACCCGTTCTACTCGGCGATGCGCGCGCACGGCGGGATCAAGCACGTCCTTGCGCGGCACGTCGAGGCGGCCAGCCACATGGCCGAGGGCTTCACTCGCGCAGCGGCGGGGAACATCGGCGTGTGCATCGGCACCTCCGGCCCTGCCGGTACCGACATGATCACAGGGTTGTACTCCGCCTCGGCGGATTCCATTCCGATCCTCGCGATCACCGGTCAGGCGCCGGTGGCCAGGCTGCACAAGGAGGACTTCCAAGCCGTTGACATCGCCGCGATCGCCGCGCCGGTCACCAAGATGGCGATGACAGTGCTCGAACCCGGCCAAGTGCCAGGCGCTTTCGCGCAGGCATTCCACCTGATGCGGTCGGGTCGGCCCGGTCCCGTGCTGATCGATCTGCCCATCGACGTCCAATTAGCTGAGATCGATTTCGACCCAGACGCATACCAGCCGTTGCCCGTCTACAAGCCCGCGGCATCGCGGGCCCAGGCCGTGAAGGCCATTGACATGCTGGCGTCCGCCGAGCGGCCGCTGATCGTCGCCGGCGGCGGCATCATCAACGCCGACGCGTCGGACCTGCTGGTCGAGCTGGCAGAAATCCTGAACGTCCCTGTGGTGCCGACACTCATGGGGTGGGGCAGCATTCCGGACGATCACGGTCTCGCGGCAGGCATGGTCGGACTCCAAACGTCGCATCGCTACGGCAACGCCACCATGCTCGCATCCGACTTCGTTCTCGGAATCGGTAACAGGTGGGCCAATCGCCACACCGGCGGGCTGGACACCTACCGCAAGGGCCGGCGCTTCATCCACGTCGACGTCGAACCGACGCAGATCGGCCGCGTCTTCTCCCCCGATTTCGGGATCGTTTCGGATGCGAAGGCGGCGCTCGAGCAGTTCGTCGCAGTCGCCAAGGAGCGACGCGCCGCAGGTACACTGCCGGACTGGAGCACATGGGCCCAGGAGTGCAGGCACCGCAAAGAGACGATGCATCGCAAGACGCACTTCGACGACGTTCCGATCAAACCGCAACGCGTGTACGAGGAAATGAATCGCGTGTTCGGCCGCGACGTCCGGTATGTCACCGCGATCGGGCTGTCGCAGATCGCGGGTGGACAGTTCCTCCAGGTGTACGGACCGCGGAACTGGATCAACTGCGGTCAGGCCGGGCCACTCGGGTGGACGGTGCCCGCCGCGCTCGGTGTGGTCGCCGCCGATCCCAACGCCACGGTGGTGGGCCTGTCGGGAGACTACGACTTCCAGTTCCTGATCGAGGAACTCGCGGTCGGCGCGCAGTTCAACCTGCCGTACGTCCATGTGGTCGTGAACAACTCGTATCTCGGGCTGATCCGGCAGGCGCAGCGCAACTTCGACATGAACTACTTCGTGTCGCTGGGCTTCGACAACATCAACGCCCAGGAGACCGACGACGGTGACGTCCCGAAGGGATACGGCGTCGATCATCTGCGCGTCGTGGAAGGCTTCGGCTGCAAGGCGATCCAAGTGGTCGAGCCGCAGGACATCGGCCCGGCGTTGACGCGTGCGCAGCAGCTCGCGCACGAGCACAAGGTGCCGGTGGTGGTCGAGATCTTCCTGGAGAAGATCACCAACATCGCGATGGGGACCGAGATCGACAACGTCGTCGAGTTCAACGATCTCGCCGAAACACTCGAGGACGCGCCGACAGCCGCGGCACTGCTGCTACTCGATTAGGGGTGGCGCCGAGACTGAAACCACGCAGGAAAGTGCGAGTAAAGGCCTGCTGGAACGCAGTTTCGGCGCAACTACCCGGCTAGACCGCGGCCTCTTTGTCGAACTCCGAGGCGATATCGCGGGCGACGCGCTTCAGCAGCGGCGTCACTTTGGTCGCCGACTTCAGGGTGAGACGCGCTGCCGGTCCCGAGATCGAGATCGCGGTCAGGGTGGGGGCGTCCGGGACAGGTACCGCAAAACACCGGACGCCGATCTCCTGCTCGCCCTCGTCGACGGCGTAGCCGCGGGACCGGCTCAGCTCGATATCCCGAATCAGCGCGTCCGGTGTCGTGTACGAATTCTCGTTGGAAGCCGGCATGCCCGCGCGCTTCAGCAGCGCCTCCACGCTGTCGTTGGGAAGCTGCATCAGCAGCGCCTTGCCTACCCCGGTGCAATGCAGGTGGACCCGCCTGCCCACTTCGGTGAACATCCGCATCGCATGCGGTGACGGCACCTGCGCGACGTACACCGCCATGTCGTTGTCCAGCACGGCCATGTTGGCGCTCTCGCCCGTTCGCTCCACGAGTTCGGTCAGATGGGGCCGCGACCACGCCCCGATCAGCTGCGCCGCGCTTTCGCCCAAACGAATCAACTTGGGCCCCAACGCGTAACGGCGGTTCTCGAGCTGCCTTACATAGCCCATGCTCAACAGCGTCCTGACGAGACGGTGAATGGTCGGCTGTGGCAGTTCAGCGCGAGCGGCCAACTCCCCCAACGCGATACTGCCGCCCGAGCTCGCCATTATCTCGAGCAACTCGAACGCACGCTCAACCGATTGCACACCGGACTTGGCCGATGACTCGTCCGCCAACGAACCCTCCGATCCTCGATCATGTCTTCCACTCCGCTGAGCGACGAGCATATTCCGTATCGCGAAATTATTCGAGCCCGAACCACGTTCGGCAACGATGCGTGTGCGACATGTCTCAGCCAAAGTGTCGGCTGATTGGATCCTGGCGACTGTATGCTGTGTAGCACCCTGTCCCGACCAGAAGGGCAGCCCATGACTCACCCGTTGATCCGCCCCGCGCGGGGTGCCTTCACTGGAGCGACCAGGACCGGACCGCCACCCGTCGAGCGGCCGGCACCGCTTCGCGAGGCCGTTTACGACGCTCTCGTCGAGATGATCATCACCGCGGAGTTGCAGCCGGGTCAGCACCTGGTGGAAAACGATCTGGCTGCGCAGCTAGGGGTCAGCAGGCAACCCGTTCGTGAGGCGTTGCAGCGCATGCAGACAGAGGGATGGGTGGACCTGCGCCCCGCCCTCGGCGCGTTCGTCCACATACCGACCGAGGACGAGGCCGATCAGCTGCTGGCCGCGCGGACACTGCTCGAAACGGAATCCGCAAGGCTCGCAGCCGAGCACGCGACGCCCGAGCAGCTCGAGCATCTGTGGGAGTTGCACCGCAGTGGAGAGGCGGCACTCGAGGCCGACGATCAGGAAGTGCTCGTCACCGCCAACGCGTCGCTGCACAGCCACATCGTCTCGATGTCCCGCAACAAGGTGCTGGCCGATCTCATCGGGTCGGTCGACCGCCGGGTGCGGTGGTACTACCTACCGATTGCCCGCGCCCGCGGCAAAGATGCCTGGGACGAGCACGCCGAACTCATAGCAGCGATCGCCGACGGTGACGGACCCCGGGCCGCCGGCCTGATGCGCAGGCACACCGAGCGCACCAGGGAGATGTACCACGAGCGGCAGCAGAAGGCGGCCGAGGGGAACGCCTGACCGTTCTCCCTCGGCCGCCCGCAACCTATCTCAGTCGGCCAACGTGGGTTCGAGTGACTCCTCCGTCGTTGATGCGCGTGGCTTCGATGCGGCCACCTCGTTGCGGCCCGGCTGATGCAGGAAGGCTGCGATTCCGGCTGACACCAGAGCGCTCGCGGCGGCAATCCAGTAGGCACCGGTATAATCCCATGCGTCAATGACGCTGGCGCCCACACCGATTCCCACGATCGAGCCCACCAGCTTGGAGCTGTATACCAGGCCGTAGTTGCTGGCGTTGTTGTTCTCACCGAAGTAGTCGGGTGTCAGCGAGGCGAACATCGGGTAGAACGCGCCGCCGCCGAAGCCGACCAGGAACGCGAAGCCCAGGAACGCGATCTCGCTCTCGGCCTTGCCCGCGTAGAGCAGTCCGACGAGTGACAGCGCCTCGATCATCAGGACAACCAGCAGGGTCTGCTTGCGCCCGAACCGGTCCGACAGCCAGCCCGTCACCGTGCGTCCCGTGCCATTGATGATGGAGAGCACGCCGGCCGACGATGCAGCGATCAGGGGCCCGAATCCCAGATCTTTGGCGAACGGCACCATGTAGCTGATACCGAAAAGCGAGACACCGGCGCTGATTCCGAGCGACAGCCACATCAGCGGCAACATGCCGGTCTTGATCGCCTCCATCGGCGTGTATTGCCGCACCGCCGGCGGGTTCTTCTTCAGGCTCGCCGCACCGTTCTTGCTGTCCGCCCACTTCACCGGGTCGACGTCTGCCGGCCACCAGTTCTTGGGCGGATCGCGGAAGAGCCAGCCACACACCGCGCAGACGATCAGCATGTACGCGGCGACCAGGTCGAGGACCCAAACGTAGGTGTTCGGATGCAGCGCGTAGCTGAAGATGAAAATGAACGGCACTGCGCCATAGGCGAATCCGCCATTGACGAATCCGGTCTTGCCGCCGCGCCGCTCCGGATACCACTTGCCGACGAGGTTGATGCAGGTCGCGTACACCAGACCTGCCCCGATACCGCCGCATACGGCGAAGCCGAGGTAGGCGAGCACCAGGTTGCCCTGGGTGATGCTGGCGAACCCGACCGCTGAAAGGACCGCGCCGATCAACATGGCGGCCCGGGGCGAGAGGATACCCTTTTCGCGCAGCTTGCCTGCCGGGAAGGCCACGCCGGCCTGGAAGAACGCCCAGATCGACAGCAGCCAGAACGTTTCGCCCATGCTCCAGTGGTGCGCATCCCGGATGGATTTTGCGGCGGCGCCGTATCCGTAC
>Ga0207693_10000951_pt1 | contig 25957 bp, 17 predicted proteins | sample LARL81metaG_FD_184347 | JGI IMG/M metagenome (GOLD analysis project Ga0207693, IMG submission 184347) | Corn, switchgrass and miscanthus rhizosphere microbial communities from Kellogg Biological Station, Michigan, USA - LAR L8-1 metaG... | ecosystem: Host-associated > Plants > Roots >... | reverse complement strand
CAAGAGCTGAAAGTGGCGACCGCGGCACTGGAGAAGTACAACCGAGAGCACCCACGAAGCTCATAGAGTAATTAGGGGAGAAGGACGGTACGCCGCTAACGCGGGAGCAGGCAAAGCCGAGTGACGCAATTCAAGAAATCTGGTCCGTCGCTGGTTTTATTGTCGTTACCGACGCAGCAGTTTCGTCCTATCTAAACGGCAGCGGCATAAATGAAACGGGCCGCGAAATACACAAGCGGACCATCCTGCACGTAACTGTGAGAAATCACCAGTACACTCATTGCCTCCCGCACGGGGTTCGAGTGTCATCGCTGTTTTCAGCAGTTGACTTCCGCATAGCTCGTTACGCAGCCACTATCGCTACCTCAGAAATCTTCTCCATACCCCGGAAAGGACATTGCGAGTGAGGGCCTTCCCGTGAAGCCAACCCGTCCTTTGCGAATGAGGCTGGAGAAGTCAGGAGAGTCGTCGGCAGCTCTCGCCGCCGCGTTGATGTGCGCTTGCTCCTTCAACGCTGCCAGCGGTATGCCGTCGCTGACCAAGCCACCGTGCTCGTACATCATTTCGTCCATTTTGCCGTTGAGCAGGATGCGCCAGTCGAAGCGTGTGCGCACATCGCGGGCCTCGGCCGCGGAGACCGCGATGTTCGTGGTGCAGTTGTTGGTCAGCGCGTTGTACCACTCGGGACGCTGGTGCAGGTTGTTGGCGCGCTGCAGGTATTCGAGGAAAAGGTTGCGCACAATCGGTCGAACTGCGGTGGTGCGAAACAAGTACACCTCTTCGTCCTTACGGTAGTTCGTCCGCAATCGAATGACATCGCGCTCGTCGCTGGCTATGTAGGTGAGCGCGTACTGGCGAAAGAAACCGCGGATGGCGGAATAACCCTGGCCCATGACGTCACGCGTCTCGATGGACATGGCAACGTGGCCCTGTTCGCCGAAATCGAAGCTGACAATGGGATGCGCGATCCAAGGCGATCCCCACCAGGTAATAAAGATGTCGACGCCACTGAGGTTCGCCAGGTTGTAGGAACGAGGCTCCCATTGGCAGGTGTAGTCGTTCTCGGTGCGGTAGTCGCAGTTGCGGAAGTCGTGAATAACGACCTGGTCTCCGTTGATGTCGGCGTAGGCAGTTTTCGCGTTGTCGGGTTGCCAGTCGCGATCGTTCGAAGGCTTGAGCGATAGCCACCAGAGAGCAACGATGGCAAATCCGGTGAACACAGCCGTCAGCCTGCTGCGAGCGTCGCGGAGGTACTGCAGGGCTACCAGCACGAAAAGGAGGTACAAGACCGCGGCGGGTATCCGCAAAGGTGAGAACGGCAGGTCGAAGTACAGCGCCGCAGCCGCCCAAATGGTGAACAGGAAAGCGATGATACTTGCGAGAGCCAGCGCAATCCTATGTCCCATAAAGCGCGGCTAGTCCCTTCTGCCAAATGCTTGGAGCCACGTAGGGGAGAGCATAGCAGATGCGGACCTCGCGTCCTGGGGCCTCACCTCTAACGAGAACAGCCTGCGAAAATGTATCCGGCCTCTAAGTGGAGAGTGATCTCCGGGCGCACGATGATGATCCGCGTGCCGCGGTCGTGAAAGACCTCGTTACGCCACAGGTTTTCAGGCACGTCGTTTGACTGTGTTTTCGTCATTCCTATCTGCTGCAGACTCCCGAGAAAAGAATTTCAAACCCCACTTCGTCTAGTTGGAAAACACGCCCGCCTTGTGCAGAGGCTGATTGTCGTTCCCGCTCGCTAAGACTGCCCAACTGATCCTGGCTAACTTGTTGGCCATGGCGATGCTCCAGAAAATTAGGGATCATCGAGAGGCCTCCCCCTCGAGCGAGCGGGAGCCCAATCGCCGCTCGCTAGTTTCAATCTTCCCGCCCAAGGGCCTGCCTCGCGCAGCACGACGTTTTGCACAACCAAAACAATGGTTACAGCAGTTGGGGCTAAAATTGAGGGCTCGCACTTCAAGTAGCGAGGACAAATTCTCAGTGAGTAGTCGGCAAACCGGAATCAATGCTTTGGTTCAAGGATCTGTCAGTCCGACCCACGTCCGTTTGCTTCCGGTTTGATCCGTGTGCTGCGGCGACCTGGCTGCGCAAGATGTAATGAACTTACACAAGGTAATCAGTTATTTCGTGGATCTCCGTTCTTCTCATTTCAGACTCGGGTTCCGAGTAATCCCGCCGGCCGCTTGAACATTCACTCGGCTGTGGCCACTCTAACGCTCGGTCACGAGCGATTAATTCTGGCGCAGCGCTGGCATTGGAATTGGAATATTGAGAGCTGTTGCACCCGCTCCTACACCCCCTTCGCAAGTGTCCGGCGGGAAGGTGCAGACCGTCCCGTTGCCTTGGCAGCCTCCACCCCAGAACATGTATCCCAACATGCCCGGTGTCGTCCCGGCTCCCGCCGGGGGAATCGTATCCACAAAGTTCGCGGCGACTTCCTGATCGGAACTCCCATAGCTGTTGCAGTTCGGGATGACATTGTTCCCTACTACCCAAACACTCCCAGCCAGCTTTGCGGGTGCCAGCGGCGGCACCGAGCCCGAAAGTCCGTCGATATGCTGTTGCCAGAACCCCTCGGAAGTCGAGATCGACGTCCTCTGCGAACTCACCATCGCATTCGCGTAATCCAAGACTGGCCCAGTAGTTTTCAGCCAGTTCATGGTTGCGTAATTCGCCAGCGCAGTGAGGTAGGTATCACCGTCTCCGAGATCGATCGTCAGCCGGGCCGCCTGGTTCGCGCCCGTCGCATCGTACGGAAGCACCGATCGGAACGCAGTTACGAATGCCTGCAATCCCGTCACGTTGGGATTGCTGCTCTTCTCATAATCAATTTCGATTCCAACATTGAGACGCTTCGCCGCATTCGCCGCGTTGATCCCAAGCTGTGTGGGATTGCTGCCCAGCGCCTTAGTCCAATCCTTGGTGTAGCTGATGCCACCAATCGATAACATCACGCGCACGCCCTTACTCTCGAAGTAATTCACCACCGCTGTGGTCATGCCATTCGGAATTCCGTTGGTAGTGGTCGAATCGGTGGTGAGATTCATCAGCTTAGTTGGATTGACGAAGCTCAGAACCACCAGATTCACCGAAGGCGAACCATTGCCGCGATCGATGATCCAGTGATTCTGCGTGTCGAACGTGGTCATATTCGGTGCCGCTGCCCAACTGCATGCGTCCGACGAGCAATGCCAGAGTCCATATACCTGTATCTGAGTCTGCGCACTGGCGCGGGGGAGCGTCCCAAGCAACCCCGATAGCACCACGATCGTTATCCTGGCATAGACCAGTGAGACCTTTTTCGTCATAAGTATCTCCTTGATTGTTACGGCCGGGCCGAGCCGCCAAGCCTTGCCGGCGGGCAAATAGAGGGGGCGGGGAGCGGCGCGTCATCCTTCAGAGGCGCTCCGCGAATCGAATTACGGAGTACCCGACGGCGTTCCCGCAATCTCCCACGCGAACCCAAGAAACGAAGACGCCGTTAGATCGATTGCAGGTTCCACCGTGGAAAACGACTGCACATTATCCTGGTAAACCGCCTTGTTCCCGTTGAAGGCCGCAAACGTATCCACACCGTTCGGAGGACACGCCACCATCCCGCTCAGGGATCCTCTCGCCGCAAATGAGTTGGGACCTTCCACCGCTGCGCCTAGAAGGAACGGAGGCCCGTTCGGTGGCACCGGAACGATGTTGGTCACCTGATGCTGCATGCACAGTGGAAACGTAGTGCCATCCCCCACGATCAAAGATGTGCCCCACGCGTTCGCTCCCAGCACATTGGCCTGCCAGCGATTGCCGTACGCCGCATACACCGTCGAACTGGTCAGGTAGTCGTATTCGTTTGCCATGACCACCAGTCCGCCGCCGTGCGACGTCGTGTCATACGTAGCCCAAGGAAATCCAAAGCCGAATGGGTCGGTGCCCGCTTGCGCCACAGCCTTATCCAATTGTTTCTTCAAGTCCGCCAGCAAAGCGGCCTCCGTCGTGGCCAGTCCTGTGGGATTGCCAGCCAGCACCATCGCTCGATACAGATCAAAGTGTGCCAGGCCGCTCACGTCATAAAGGTTCAGCGTATCAGCAGCGTCGCTCGGCCCCGTGATGTAGGCATTGGCCCAAGTTGCCGCCAAGGGCAAATAGAAGTTCGGATCTGTATGTGGCAGTCCCGCGGGCAGCCCGGTTGCCCCATGCAGAGCGAGGTACAACTCGGTCGCCGCAAGTTCCATGTCATCCCGCCACTCGGTTTCCGGATAAAAATCGAACGGTCCAACCGTCAGTAGGTTTCCTGATGGTGCTGTATTCGCCAGATCGAAAACATGTTCGGCGGAAAGCAGACATTGATTGGCGTATGCCGCATCGCTCGCGGCAAACACTTTGTAGCAAAGCGCAAAGTCTGCGGCCAATCGTCCCGCTAAATTAGGACTGATCGTCGCTCCCGCGCCTCCCGCGGTGTTCTGAAATACCGGACGATTGCAGATGTACCGAACACTCGCGGAGCATCCCTGATAGGTGTCATCGGCCTGCGGCAACCGCCAGATATCGTGATCGCCCACATAGTTGTGTCCGCCCGACGCTACCCCAACCTGGTAATACAGCGTCTTCGAACTGTCGACCCACATCTTCTGCAGCCAATCCAAACCGAACCGCGCTTCGGCGGTAAAGTTCGACGCGCTCGATCCTGATCCCATCTGTCCCGGAAAATCGCGCACGCCTACCAGCATCAGTGCGACCGTGTAGGTGTGCGTCTCTACGAACTTCAGATAATCGCCCGCGTCCCACCATCCGCCAGATGCGTCGACGACGGCTCCCGTCGCCGTCAGCGGGCCCGCACTGTCATTCTTGTTGAAGCTTGGAGTGAAGTAGACGCTGGCATTTTGGTCATTCAGGTGTCCGGGCGCTGTGCGCAATGCATTCGGAATGTAATTCGACCCATCCCGCGAAGTTTCGTAGTAGAACAAAGAGTTCGCAAGGGGCGTTCCGTAGAGGTTCGCGGCCGTGTCAATCTTGAATGCCGGAGACGTCGCCGCGATCGGCGAGGCAACGGAAATCGTATAGGTCCCCACAGTTGAAACCGAATCGAAATCGAGCGCATAGACGCCCGTAAATGTTCCCCATGCTCCCACGCTTGTCCCGACCGGAGCCGAGTAGACCGTCGTGCCGCTCGAATTTTTCACCGCGAATGTCGCACCCGTCTCCGCGCCGGTTGCCATCAGATACGCTCTCTTCGTGGCGCTGCCTGCGTAGCCAATCTGATTCACGCGGATGAAAGCACTACTCCCTCCTCGCGCTGGCGCTGCAACCGCCATCGTGCCTAGCAGAATTAGAATTGAGAAGTGAGCCAGAATGCGGACAGAAGTGGAATGCCCAAGAGGATTCGACATGAGACGCCCCATCTGGTGAACGGTTTTAATAAATCGCATGAATAGTGATACTGCATGTCCATCCTGTCAATCGGGAAAACACCGCAGCCGGAGTCTTTCGGCTCTACAAGGCGGGCCCGTGGCAGTTAGCGACGACCCGCTGCCTTAACAGTTTGGCTTCGGACTTCACACCGTCGTCCTGATTTTCGCAACTGGCAATAAGGTTGATTCGCCACATGGCGTGGCAAGATGTAGCAGTCGGCCGTTCTTGTGGAGGACTGGAGCACTCTCTGATGAAACAGAGACTATGGTCGGTTCTGCTGGCCCGATCGGGCATCATTTCCGAATTGCCAATCATCCGCCCGCAAACTCTTCCAGTGTCGTTCCCCAGAAAAAACTCTTCCCTAATATCCCAGAACTTACGACTCGTTGGCGGTTCGCACCTTCGCAACACTTAGGTGTGCCCTCGTTGACTCGTGCTCCTCACATCCGTAACATTGCAGCCTGAGTCTCTTTACCCCTTCATGATCGACCAGACTATTTCTCACTACCGTATTCTCGAGAAGCTCGGCGGCGGGGGGATGGGTGTGGTGTATAAGGCAGAGGACACGCGGCTGCAGCGTTTTGTCGCCCTCAAATTCCTGCCCGAAGATGTTGCACGTGACCCGCAGGTCCTTGCCCGTTTTCGCCGCGAAGCCCAGGCGGCCTCCGCGCTGAACCACCCCAACATTTGCACGATTTATGACATCGGTGAGCAGGACGGGCGAGCCTTTATCGCCATGGAGTTTCTAGACGGCGTAATGCTGAAGTACCGAATCGCTGGACGACCCGTGGAAACCGATCTGCTGCTGTCGCTAGCGATCGAAATCGCCGACGCCCTTGATGCAGCACATGCAGCGGGGATTATTCATCGGGATATAAAGCCCGCCAACATCTTCATTACCAAGCGCGGACACGCCAAAGTTCTCGACTTCGGGCTTGCCAAGAAGACGGATGGAGCCGCAAAGCGAGAATCGAACCCGGGCTCGGACGATCCCACGTTGGCGGAGTCCGCGCTTGCTGAAAAAGATCTCACCACCAAGAACGTGGTTTTGGGCACGGTGAGCTACATGTCGCCCGAGCAGGTTGCAGGCAAGCCTCTGGACGAGCGAACCGACCTTTTTTCCTTCGGCGTGGCGCTGTATGAGATGGCTAGCGGCCGCCTTCCTTTCGATCGTGACACCAACGGAGCTACCTATGGGGCTATCCTTCATGAACATCCGGGACCACTGGGTCAATGGAACCCTCAGATTTCTCCTCAGCTCGATGGGGTCATTCGTAAGGCCCTCGAGAAAAATCGCGACCTTCGCTACCAGCACGCCTCGGAGATGCGAGCCGACCTGCAACGCCTGAAGCGGGACACAGAGAGCGGGCGTATTTCGGGAGCCGTGTCCGGCCCGGCGGAGATGGCAGAAGTCTCTGCCCTTCTGCGAGAGCCCCCCCCGAGCGCTGCTACCCCAGGTTGGCAGACCACAACCGGGGCGAAACCAGCTTGGCGCCGTGGCCTTTACGTCTTCCTAGCAGTGTTATCGCTCGCCTTGCTTTCCCTTTTTCTTCCGCAAGTTCGTGAACGCCTGGCAACACTCCTGACGACGGGACGCGTAAGTCATATTGCCGTTTTGCCCTTCGACATTCTCGACAACGATTCGGCAACGGAAACCATGGCCCAAGGCCTGATGGAGTCGATGACCAGCGAGCTTTCTAATCTCAGCAGCGTGCAGCAGTCACTCTGGGTCGTGCCCGCCAGCGTCGTGCGTAGCCGCAAAATTACCGATCCTTCCGCAGCGGCGAATGAACTCGGCGCCACCCTGGTGGTCAAGGGCAGCATCCAACGCTCCGGTCAGGCGGTTCATCTGACGGTGGATCTGATCGACGCCAAGAATCTCCGTCAGATTGGCTCTGCCTCGCTGGAGGACCGCGCCGGCGATATTGCCGCGCTACAGAACGAGGCTGTTGCACGCCTCGCTCGGCTCATGAATATCAACGCCACCGCCGAGATGCTGCGCGCCACCGGCGGCAGTGTCGCTCCCGCCGCTTACGAGTCCTATCTCGTGGCCCTGGGCTTGATGCAGCGCTACGACAAGGCCGGCAACCTAGATCGCGCCATCACTGCACTCAATACGTCCATCAGCACTGACCCACGTTTCGCACTCGGTTATGCCCAGCTCGGTGAAGCTTTCCGACTGAAGTACCAGCTCGACGTAAATCCGAAGTGGCTTGACGAAGCCAAGGCGAATTGCCAGAAAGCGGCAGAATTGGATGATCACCTCTCCGTCGCTTATGTGACGTTGGGGCGAATTCATGAGATTGCCGGCAATCATGATCTTGCCTTGCAGGAATTCCAGCATGCGCTGATGCTCGATCCGCGCAATGCCAATGCTTTGCAGGCGATGGCCCGCAGCCATGAAGCTGCGGGGCGAATCTCAGAGGCGGAGGTCACCTTCAAACAGGCTGCCGCCTTGCGTCCTGATTATTGGGATGGAATAGAGGAACTTGGGCTCTTTTATGATCGTCAGGGAAAGTATCCGGAGGCCATCGAGCAACTCCGCCGCGTCGTGCAGTTAACTCCGGATAACGGCCAAGCCTTTTCGAATCTCGGCGCAGTCTACGTTGATACGAATGATCCCAAGTTCCGCCTCGATGCGGAAATGGCGCTGAATAAATCCATCGAAATCAACCCCTCCTACTTCGCTTATGCCAACCTCGGCTCTCTCTACTATGACGAGAAGCGCTATTCCGAGGCCGCCTCCATGATGGAGAGAGCCCTCCAGATAAACGCGGAGAACTACCTGGTCTGGAATTGGCTGATGAACACTTATGAATGGATGAACCAGAAGGACAAGGCCGCAGACGCTTTGGAAAAAGCGTATTCCCTGGCCTCGCGAGAAGCTGAACTCAAACCACGCGATGCTGCCGCGCACGCGGTGCTCGCCTATCTAAGCGCCAAGAAAAAACTCACGGGAAAAGCCCGGAGCCATCTTCAGACTTCCCTGATCCTCGCACCGGACGATTCGGATATCCTCGAGGACGCCGCGTGCACCTACGAACTGATGCTCGACCGGCCGCGCGCGATCGAGTACGCCGAAAAAGCTCTGCAGAAAGGCTATGCCCTCGAAAGAATGAAAAATGACCCGGTTTTGCAGGGCGTCGTATCCGATCCACAATTTCGGTCAAAAATCTAGTCAGGTCAAACCGGTAACGACACAACTCGATGGCCGAGCCCCCAAGAACAGCACGAATCCATGAATATCTTCTCAAGTCTGCAATTTTCACTACCACTCCAAAAATGCGTCACTAAACAGAAATCAAAAATGAATCTGTGCCTCCCCGTTGCTTGCCGGATGCCCGGCGCATCAATGGTTCCCGCTGCTTCCACTGTCTGCCCCCGCGCCTGCCAAGAAGCGCTTGTTCCCGGATCGTCGGCAAACCGGAATCAATGCAATATCGAAGATTTCTCAGTGCAGCGCACTTGCCGTGACAGAGAGCGAATGTGGGGACTCTTCACGGTCCGTTACCGATGGCACTGGATAGTTCGGTCGCGCTCTCAGCCGTTGAACTCGTTGAATCAGTCTCAAATTGGCGAAAGCTGGTAGCAAGCCCTGTTTCAGAATCGGCAGTTGCGTCAGGTTTGATCCGCGAGTGTGACGAGGCTGCTCGGGATGTTGCCGAGGAGGGCCCGTAACCCACAGTCCGCATCGGTATCAAAACAATCAATCGAGTCTCCAAATGAGGCCCATCCCTGATTTTGACTAGCGGAAAATCTGAAACCCGGCCGAGGACAGATATGGGACGGGGAGAGCTTTTCGCCCTCCCCAATTCACTTCATTTCTGGAAGGGCGCGGAGACCAGCAGTGCGGCCCCGCAGCCTGGCTTCGGGTTGAAAGGGGCTACGCTCCGTTGACGCGCCTGCAGGACATCTCCGGCGCTGACCTTGGGAACAACGTCGCCGTCCGACGCCTCAAGTTCGACCGATGCTACTTGAACACCGCCGATCAGGACGACCCGGCCAACCCCAAGCAGAGTGCTGACGCCATCCTGAACCAAACAGAATGCGACCGGCGTTCCTGCGGGAATGTTGATCTGTTCAAGCTCGGAGTTGAGGCGAATTGGGGAGTTGTTTTCCCGGTAGTCCCCGCGCAATTCCGCCTCAATTCCGTTAACGACTTTGTTCTTACGAGCCCTGAGCCGCGTCTGTTGATCTGCCCAACTCTGACTGGCCGAACTCATAATCGTTAGGACCAATAACGCTGTCACAGTCGCAAGCCGCATTCTTGTCTTCATTGTTTTTTCCTCTTGGGGGAATTCCCCTCACTGCTTAAGACATGAAAAATGGAGACGTGGAACAGAAATCTGTTCGGCATTGGGAGAAAACCAGCCTGACAGTTTCAGCGAGCTACAATATCGAGCGATGAATGCGGCGAAGCGGATCGGTGTGGCCTTAACTCTATTGGTGCTGGCAAGCCACGCATTCGCGGCGACGGGTCTACCGCCCAGCACGGAAACGGATCAGCAGATTGAGAGAGCCTCCAAGCTCTTTGAGGAAGGCCACTCGCTGGGTGCCCGGAAGATCTACGAGTCCTTACTGCCCGCACTTCGCAGTCGAGCACCCTCTTCCCAACTCGGCTTCGTCCTTAATGCCATGAGCAAAATTGTTGCCGCTGACGGCAACTACAGTGACTCGATTCAACTGGCCGAGCAGTCTGCCCAGGTGTACCGCCAGATTGGCGATGTTGGCGGAGAATCGCATGCATTGAACAACAAGGCCATCGCGAAACTTCAGAACGGATCCTATCCTGGTGCCCGGCAAGATCTGGAGCAGGCTCTGGTGTTGTCCCGAAGCGGTCATGACCCGGAAAACGAGGCCCAGGTGCTGAACAACCTTGGAAGCGCCTACTACTTTCCAGGCAGCTACTCCGAAGCTCAGCAGTATTACGACCAGGCCATGAATCTGGTCGACCAAAATGCAGCGACAAAATGGAGCGACTATTGGCGCCAAATCACGAGTTTCAATCAAGCAACCCTATTTCAGCGCCTCGGGCGTTATGAAAAGGCCTTGCAGATATACCGTCAAGTTGAAGAGTCGTCCAAAAACCTCACACCGAGCGATCACGCTCACTTGTACGCTAACCTTGGGGCGCTCTACCGCAGGCTGGGGGACCCTTACAAGGCGCTCGACACTTATAAAGCAGCTCAAAGGCTATATGAGCTAGAGCATGACGTTGGTGGCGAACTCACTGTTCTGAAGAACATCGGCATCGTGTACGCGCTCGACTTGGAGGACCTTGCTCGCGCGCGGGAGATTTTCAATTCAGCCATTGTTCTCGCCGCCAAGACGAAGAATCGTCGGGAGGAGATGCAATCCCATCTTTACCTTGGGGAGATTCGTTTTCGCTCCCATGAACTATTGGGGGCTCGGGCTGAGTTTGAGCGCTCGCGCACCCTAGCCGTTGAGCTAGGGACTACCGAGGAACAGTGGAAATCTTTCTACGGACTCGGGAAAATCGAAGAGACGTCGGGCAATTCCGGAGCGGCCGAAGGCAATTACCGTCAGGCAATTGAAATCATCGAAAAAACCAGGATGCAACTTCAGCTTTCTGCATTGCGCCTGGAATTCTTCGCCGATAAGCGAGAAGCTTACGATGCCCTGATCTCTCTCTTATTGCAGAAGGGAGACGCTGCAGCAGCGTTTTCAGTCCTGGAGAAAAGCCGAGCACGGAACTTTCAGGATCGACTCGATGCACATAGCCGCGAGCCGCGACCTTCGCCGTTAGTCCTTCAGCAAGCTCGCGCGGCGCTCGCGCCCGAAACCGCACTGATGGAGTATTGGACTTCCGGCGACCGGATCGGCTTGGTTTGGTGTACTCAGCAAGCCGATGGAATGATGCTGAAACGACTGTCGGCCGAGGATATGGCGCGAGTACGGAAAGCTCTTGATGCAACATCGAACGGCCTTTCCGGCAATTGGACGGATCAACTGGAAGTCTTCCGTACGCTTCTTCCAGACAATCTTCGTTTCTTAGATGGCATTCGTCACGTCATAATTGTCCCGGACGGTTGGATTAGCTACGTTCCGTTCGACCTGCTAAACGCTGGGCAAGGATTCCAGTCGTTGCTGATTGAGCAATACGACATTACGTATCTTCCGACGGCGGCACTCCTCCGTCGCCCGCACAGCCCTCAGCAGAAACTGTGGTTTCCGTGGACATACGAACTGGCTGCGTTTGGGGACCCAATGGTCAGTTCCGGAAAAGAACAGGATGCCGGCGACTTGCGACAGGGCGGCGCGCAGCGCCTTCCGTTCTCTGCGCAGGAAATTCATAGCATCGCCCAACTGGTTCATGGTGGCAGCGAGTTGTTTCTTCAGCAAAAAGATCTCAAAAAACTATTCTTAAGTTCTTCGGTCAACAACGCTTTGCTTTTGCACGTGAGCACACACGCCTTCGCGGACGGCGAAAGTCCTGAAAATTCGCGGTTGCTCTTTTCTCCGGCAACTTCGATTGGTGTGCCCGACTATGTGTTTCTTCGTGAACTCTACGAGCTGAACCTGGAGCGTGTAAGACTAGCGACGATTTCCGCCTGCGAGACGGAGCGAGGCAAGATGATTCGCGGCGAGGGAGTGCAGGCGTTCAGCCGGGCGTTGCTCTCAGCGGGCGCTGCCTCGTCACTAACGACGCTCTGGCGGGTCGACGACGAACTAACCGCGGAGTTCATGAAGCACTTCTACTATCAGGCGCTCAGCGAGCACAAGCCGAAAGCAGAAGCTCTGCGGCTGGCGAAACTTGAATGTCTTCGCTCTCATAGCAGGCTCAGCGATCCCAGTCTCTGGGCGGCGTTCGTTCTGAATGGAGATGGCGCGACGCCGCTCCCTTCGATCTTGTCGTGGCCGGAACTGCTCCTAGTCGTCGCCGGCTTTTCGGCGGCAGTACTCCTAGCGGTCGTCCGGATCTTACGGAGTCGAAGTAGGATTCACGGGGAGCAGAGTGCTCGAGGCATCGTCACCTAGAAGTCCTAGTATCTGAATAGGCTGATTCGACATAACTTTCAGGCTTGTGCCTGAACCAGCTACAACGCCGGGGAAAAGCTCGGCCAAGTCGCGAGCCATGCTGACGTTGGTGCCGAGAAGAATCGTTTGTGTGGCCAAAAGAACGCCGGACTTCGTATACAAGTTAAGGACCACGTTGGCGTTTGCCGGATTCAGGTTCTGCAGCGCAAGCCCACTGAACATCGTGCCCCGTAACGTGGGTCTGAAGTATCCTAGGGTCCAGGTTGTTTGCGCAAACAAAGGAATGCTCGAAGCGACGAGCAGGTGAGTGCTTTTTCCCAATGCGGTTGTGCGCTGGTAAGGATAATATTCAACCCTTTCGTTATTGCTGTTGGTGGCGCGAATTCTCTTTCCTCGAATGTCGAACGGCAACGAAAGCGTCACTTGCATGAGATTGGGACTGACGTAGTTCAGAGTGGCCATCGCTGCTTCATTAATGTCGATGAGGGTGGTCGGCTGAAAGCCGACGCCCTTGATGGAAATCACTGTGCCGGGTTGCACGATGCCCGCGCCGGGATTGACGTCTGAGATGGCAAGCGTGCCACCGACCGTCAGGACTCCGGACTTGAGTTCCACAGGATAGAGTTTAGAGTTGGGGTCATACCACAGGGAAGCATTTGGATCGAGATTCAAATTCACTGTCTGTCCGACCGTAGCACCTGTGGTCACTGGCATGGCTATGGCCATTACCGGCGTGTCGATCGTCGTCCCGAATGATGTCAATGGAGAGGTGAAGAAAATCTGTGTTGATCCTGACTTGCCAACCGCAACTCCACTCACATCCCCGGCGGGGCTGAACAAGGCTGCATCTCGAATCGCTCCAAGCGGCGCAGAGGCTGGCGCAACTCCCTCGGACCCGAGTGCGGCAAGTGGCCGGGGCACCATCCCCATTCGCTGCCGTCCTTTCAGGATCGGATTGGGCTCGGTGACGAACACTTGCATCTGCAACAATCCACCGGGAGGCACGGTCGGACTCGCAACAGAAAGGCTGACCCCTGCAAATGCGGGAGCGACGTCACTGGAAGCTGCTGTGGCACAGGGAACGGGAAAAGCCGCGAGAACGGTAGCTGCCAAAATCGTCAAATGAGACATTCTGAGAGTCGAGCATAGACGGGCCATTTCGCACCTCTTTACTTCGAATTTGATCCGTTCCTTGAAATGGAGGATTTTCTTGGGACCGAGAACCGCTGAAGCTGGGAGACGGCGAGCGTCCGTCCCTGGCTGTCCAGCGCCGTAACTTGCCATAGCACTGGCTTTCCTGGAAGCATTTTAGCCCGTGTAGCGCTGGGGATTGTAAAAGATGTGTCATTTGTCTTTGCTGCCCAGAGCGGGGCCTGATCTACTTCCATTACCTCGACCCTGTATACCGCAGCCCCAGGAAAGCCCTTCCACTGGAGGCTGTTTGGAGCGCTGGCTAATTCACCAACCGGAGAAACGACCTCAACCTGCTGCGAACGATAGACCGCAGGGCCAGATCCCAGGTTGGCGTGCAATTCGGGTTCTTTAGAAGGTCGCAGCACTATCATGCTCACGGCAGCGACTACGACGATTGCGGTGACTGGCACCAGCCATCGACCGGTTCCGACTTTGAACAAACCTGATAACCAGTTGGCAGCTGTAGTCGATTGCGTGTTCCTGGATACTGATCCGGGATTCTTGATTTGATCGAGATTTCGATCCAGTTGAGCACTGATCCAAGTGACCGCGGCGCCTTCATCCAGTAGAGGCGAACTTGCTTCGAATTCCTTCAACAAAACCAGTTCCGCCTGACAACGTGGGCATGCGGCAAGATGAGGATCCTTTGGCGACGGATCCTCCGCCAGACGCTCCAATTCCTGCAGGGTGAGACACTCCGGTGTAGCCGTTAGGGCCGCCTTTAGTGTGGATCGGTTGATCATGAATGCATCCCTCCCAACCCCGCGTGCTTCTCTCGAGCCAGTCGCTGCTGTACCAGTCGCGCTAGCTTTCGCTTGGCACTGACGATGTACGCTTTGGCGCCGCTCTGGTTCTCCAATCGAAGCATGCGGCTGATCGTGTCCAGTGGCATGTCCTCGCCATAATGCAACGTAAAGACAACTTTCTCGGTATCATCAAGGCTTCCGTTCAACAATTCTGAAACCATCTTCGCTGACGATTGTCGTTCCGCCTCGTCGTACGGAGTCGCGCCTCCATCCTGAAGCTCCGCCATGAATGCCTCGTCAACCTCGGCTTTGAGCTCCGTTGCCTGTCTTGCATTCGCCCGCACAGCATTTAGACAATGATTTCGCGCAATGGAGAACAGCCATGTAGAAAACTTGGATTGTCCTTGAAAGGACTGGAGGTTTTGATATGCCTTGGCAAAAATTTCCTGCGAGAGATCGGCGGCCGTCTCACGATTATCCACAAAGCGAAGGCACCACCGTGCCACGCGCGAGTAGTTCCTTCTAAAGAGCTCGTTAACACAAAGCTCGCGCTCGTTGGAATCAGCAGCCTCTCGATAGCGGATCGCAAGCGCCTCGTCGGAGATGTGGTCGAGGGGCATCTCGCAAATTATAGCAACGCCCCGGAACCCGTTACAGGAGCGGGCTCCGGCGCGTTCTGCCGTGAACAGCACATTGTGTCCGGCGGAAAGGGCTCCGCACATATTTCCACTCCGTTACATCCCATTCTGACATGGAGGCCTAGAATGATCTCGCCTTCACTTTGTTGAGACACCGTTCCAAGTCTTCGTGGAACACAAAAACTCACTGAAACTTTCCTGGCGGCACTCTTCATGTGCAGGAACCAATTTTCGGCAAAAGGCCTTCCCGACGAGGGTCTGACCCACAGGTCTGCCGTAGTGATGGATTTTCTGTTCTATCGGCATCATTCTCGGGGTCTCATTTCTCGAGAGCACAACTTAAGCAGGGTTCGGTGCCGAGGGCCGACGTTCTAGCCGCAGCGGATGACGGAAATCACGACCTCCTGTGATCCCGGTCACTGAGTTTTCTGTCGGAATAACAGATAAACGCTGCATTCGACTGGAGTGGACTGACCAGCGGACAGTCAGAGCACCTCAACAAAGGAACCCATCAAACGCTATAACGGGAATAGGCACCCTGCCCGACCTTCCGTTATCTGGCTCCATTGCCAGGACTACGATCGCTATCCGCACCAAAGGAGACTTCCACCATGACTCCCACGATGAAAATCGCAACTGGTTTGTTGCTTGCCTTAGCATTGACTCTAGTAAATGTCCCAATCGCGACTGCAGCGACGGTGCCTGGTTTCAAAGTGTTGCATTCATTTATGGGCGTCGATGGCGGAGCCCCTAACTCCCTCATCCAAGCTACCGATGGATTTTTTTATGGATCCGCTGCGAACGGTGGCGATGTAAACAGTTGTCCCACGGACGGCTGCGGACTGCTGTTCAAGAGTGACTCCACCGGTCATCTCACTATCCTCCATGTTTTCCATGCGACCGATGGATATTTACCAACCGGCCTGGTGCACGGATCCGACGGCAACTTCTATGGAACGACCGCGAGCGGCGGCCAGCCGTCGGGAGGTGGAGGAGGCACGTTTTTCCGCATGGACGCTGTTGGAAACCTCACGGTGTTGTACGCATTCGTGGGCGGGTTCGCATGTTGTGACGGGGCTGGCCCCAGCGGGCCGCCGATCCAGGCAAGTGACGGCAATTTCTACGGTACCACGGGCGCCGGCGGAGCGTTTCGCGACGCCGACCATCCTGGCGGCTTTGGTACTGTCTACCAGTTCAATCCAATCACGAGCCAGCTAACTATTCTGCACTCCTTTAACCTCGCCGATGGCAATGGCATTTTTCCAAACAATCCCCTCCTGCAAGCCAGCGATGGCTTCCTATACGGCACGACGAGCGAGGGCGCCGGCAGGTTTCATACTGGCGGCGGCACAACCTTCCGAGTCGACGCATCCGGCAATCTCTCAAGGCTGGCGGTGATCCCTCTCATGGAACCTGTATCCGGTTTGATACAGGCCAAAGACGGACTCTTCTACGGCGTTGCACAAAGTTCTGCTGGATCCGTTTACCGCGTGGACGTTAACAGCACGCGGACCTTTTTGAATCGCTTCGATGGAGCCGACGGAGTGAATCCGCACTTTGGACTGCTGCAAGCTGCTGACGGATTTCTTTACGGCACGACGTCGGAAGGCGGACTGCTTGACGTCCAGGGCGGCGACGTCTTTCGCATCAGTACGCTCGGAGCCCTTCGCGTGATGCATTCGTTTGTTACGACCGGCGCCGAAGGGTTCAGCCCAAGCTCCATCCTTATTCAAGGCGCAAATGGAGCGCTATACGGGGTAACCGGAGGTGGGGGGGCCGGCGGCCACGGAACCCTCTTCAGACTCGATCCGCACGCTACCGGACGAGTCGCTACGGTTACAGTGAACCCGGACTCCGTCCATTCTTTCCAAACTTCGACCGGCACTATCAATCTCTCGACTCCAGCGCCGACAGGAGGTTTGGTTGTCATTCTCGGAGCGAACTCCTTCCAGATAACGATTCCGGCCAACGTGACAGTTCCGGCGGGCCAAAAGACGGCTACTTTTACGATCAAAGCGCTTCAAGTCGGAGCAGCCGAGACTGTCAGAATTTACGCTTCATTCTCAGGACAGGGCGTGCGAGCGACGCTGAAATTGCAGCCGTGACCGCTGTGCGGAGGCTTTGCATTGCATTCACTTCGTAGGGTCCAAGGCCTCCGCCTTCTCTGAGTAAGGGCGACGATCCGTGTCGCAGGTTCACACTCGCACTGCCACAATTCATTACGTCTGAATTCTTACGTCCTATCTTCGGAAAAACCTGTTCCGCACGACCCCCTTCGATTGTCTCAATCCACAGAACCGGCAGCTGACATGGGCTCCACGAGCCTGGTGAAAGATCTGCCCAACGATTTGATTCAGGAGCCAACTATGTCAACGAATCCAAATTCCCTTTCTGTGTCTCCCAGATTCAGCCAGTTTGTGATGATTACGCTGATGCTCGGACTCACCCTTGCAACTTTTGCTTGCGGCGGCAGTTCCTCAAGCACGACCGCGACCACTCCTCCGCCCGTAATTGTTCCCCCCACCACCCAGCAGACTGCCACCCAGATCAAGATTGGGGATGCTCCAGCAGACCGGGTCATCACCTTTGAAGCCACCGTCGGCCCGATCACGATGACCCCGAGCAGCGGCAGCGCAGTCACTGTACTGTCCGGAACGCGTCGTCTTGAACTCACACATCTATCCGGGACCAACGAACCCCTGGCCCTGCTCAACGTCCCGCAAGGCGGCTACAGCAGTGCTTCGATTACCGTTGCGAGACCTGAGGTCACCTTCATCAATGGCGTCGGCGCTCTCGTAAAACTCGAGCCGGCATTCAATCAAGTGATCACTTTGAACTTCAGTCCCGCTCTGACGGTTGGAGCCAACTCGATGGTGGTCGATATTGATCTGAATGTTGTTAAGTCACTTACCTTCGATGCGCAGGGCAACGTCACAGGAGTGAGCCTCAGTGCGGCTTCATTTGGGTTATCCACCGCGGCCGTGGCGGCAGAAGACAAACAGGGGCACGACGACGGTGAACTCGAAGATACGACCGGCACCATTACGGCTGTGAATGGCAGCTCCTTCAACCTGACGGTGGGCCAAAACGGAGCCTCTCTCATCTTCAATACCGACGCCAACACCCAGTTCGACGACGGCGCATCGCTAACAACCAATACGATCGTGACCGTTGAAGGCGTGACGAAATCCGATGGCACGCTCTATGCCAAGGAGGTTGAGGGCATCGAAGACGCAAGCGGTGTTGAAGCCGAGGGCTTGATAACCCAGGTATCCGGCAATCCAGCCACGCAAATTACCTTCCTTGCCGATGACGGCCTTGGAAGCGGTATGGACGATACAAAGGTCGGTGGCTCGATTACGGCAGATGTCAGTGAAGCCAAGTACAAAGTCAACAAGGGAAATATCGATAACAGCGGAATTGGTGGCCTGCCCTCTCCGCCAACGTTCCCCTTTGATGCAACCACGGTACATGCGGGTCAAAGAGTTGAAGTCGAAAGCGGAGTCGCACTTGCCAGTAGCAGCACTGTCGGCGACAAGGTCAAGTTGCAACAACAAGCGCTTGTGGGTACGGTTTCGGGCTTGGCGGCATCCACCACGGCTGGCCCGACTACCTTTAATCTCAGCGTTCCAGCCGACTCTGCTTTTGCAATGCTCTCTGGGATGACCCAAGTCACCGTTTACTGGCAGCCGGGTACCGACCTTCACAAACTGGCCAACGTAAACAACGGCGACACTGTCCGAGTTCGGGGTCTGGTCTTCTTCACGGGCGTCGGCTTCAATATGATTGCGCGCCGCATCGATCAGTAACAGTTAGTCGGACAATTCACCTTCTTCCGGGAGCACAGTGATCCGCTGCGCTCCCGTTCTTCCTTATCTCTCGCACAACCCTTCCCGCACGAGTTCTTTTCTCAAGGTCACGTCGCCAATGATCTCAGGCGAAAATCTCATTCACCTTATCCCGCGCATGCTGGCCGCGTGAGGGTCTCAAATACCTGATCGTCGATTCCATATCCGAGTGCCCTCCTACAGCGTTAACAGAACGGCCTCGCAGCCGTATAATGTTTCTCAAGAATTCGTAGCCTCCCGCCAGCATCCTGGTGTCCCGCTCAACTCCGTAGGCCTGGATGAGGCCCAGCTTTCTCGGAGCAGCTTCTGTGAAAACCGGTGTCTCGCCTCTCTGCTTGTCCATTGTGGGATTACTGTGTCTCTCGATCCTTCTCGCTTCTTGCGGAGGGTCTTCCAGCGCCACGACGGCCACGCCCCCCAAATCTCCTACCGGTACGATTCCATTCCCTACCACCACCGTGCAGGCCGAGACGGCCAACAACACCAGCGCTGCGAATTCCTTTTCAGCGCAAACCAACGGCAACGCGCAGGCCGCGAATGTCAGCAAGCTTCCCATCAGCTCGCTGCTCTACAGTGGAGCGACCACCAAGATCTACGCCCACTGGCTCAGTTGGTTCGGTCAATCCAATCACATGAATGTCGGCTACGTCTCTGACTCCGCTGCTCAGGTTCATGCTCAGGTCCAAGACATGATGAGCCGTGGCATCGCCGGGGCCATTGCCGACTGGCACGGCGTCGCCGATGCATCCAGCGAAGCCGCTACCCAATTGCTCAAGAGCGAAGCTGAAGGCAGCTCCGGGCAATTCCAGTTCGCCATTATGGAAGACAAAGGCGCGCTCGGCGCTGCGGCGGTCACCAATGGATGCGATGTCACCGACCAGCTCATTTCCGACTTGAATTACATCGCGTCGCAGTATGAATCCTCACCCGCATACATACGCGTGAACAACCGCCCGGTGGTGTACTTCTTCGACGTGGACGCCTACTACATTGACTGGTCTCACGTCCTCTCCTCAGTCCCCGGCAATCCGCTCGTGCTGATTCGCGGGACCAGCGGTTTTACCCGGGCCACCGCTGACGGAGGGTATTCGTGGGTCAATATCCAGCAGTACAGCCCCTTCGATCCAGACCTCAGCGCACAGGACTCATTTTTCGAGGCAGCGCAGCAGGCTCCGCAACGCCTTGCGATCGGCACCGCCTTCAAGGGATTCAACGACACGCTCGCAGGCTGGGGAACGAATCGTGTCATCGATCAGGACTGCGCAGAGACTTGGCTGCAGAGTATCGGTGAAATCGCGAAATTCTATTCGAGCGGGAACCAGTTGTCCGCCCTGCAAATCGCGACCTGGAATGACTACGAGGAAGGAACCAGCATCGAGCCCGGCATCGACAACTGCGTCTTTCTCGTACCGGCGCAAGCTGGCAGCACGATTAGCTGGAGCGTCAATGGCGACGAAGACACGATTGACCACTACACGGTTTTTCTCAGCACCGATGGCACAAACCTCTCTCCCTTGATGGATGTTCCGAGCGGCACACATTCCGCGGATGTGAGCCAACTGAATCTCTCCGCCTCCACGACGTACTTCGTCTTCGTGAAGGCCGTCGGCTTGCCTAGCATCCAGAACAAGATGTCACCCGCCATCGCATACCGTCTCGGCGACCAGCCTCCGTCCGTCTCGCTCAACGTATCCCAGAGCGGCGACCTTACTTACACGGCGTCGACATCGGGATCGTCCGGCAGTGTCGCCAAATCCGTAATCGATTTCGGGGACGGCACTGTGGTCAACGGCGCATCCGGCACGCACACCTACAGCACTGTTGGGACTTATCTTGTCACCGCGACCGTGTCTGACTCGATCGGAGCTTCTTCGGTCGATGTGCAACGCGTCTCGGCGAAGTCATCCTCCACGGGCGTCACCATAGCCTCGCCCGGCAACAGCGCAACGGTTAATTGGCCAACTTCGGTTGTTGCTTCTGCAAATTCCGCGTCAGCAGTCTCCGCAATGCAGGTACTCATTGACGGAAACGTAGCCTACGCGACTCATGGCGACACGATGAATACGGTTCTCAAGGTTTTCACCGGTACCCATCAAGTTTCAGTGCAGTCGCTCGACGCCTCGGGGAATCCCATCGGTGCTGCGTCTTTGACGGTCGATGCTGAGCCTGACGATCTCCCTCCAACCGCCAAGATTACCGTGACCGCCATGCCCAACATTTCGCCGACCACGGTTCTTGCCTGCACCGTGACATCCTCCGATCCCGATGGATTCGTCAACGGCTTGAAGTTGCAATTCTCCGACGGCAGCAACTTCTCCACTCCCGCCGCCCTTGAAACCTTCACCACCCCCGGCAGCTACACCGCAACAGCCACCGTGACCGACAACTTCGGCGCGACGAATACCACATCAACGACCTTCAGCGTGGGCAACGGATCCATATCCGACATCACAAGCCCAGCGATTCAGAATCGGAATGGTATCGATCAGCAAGCAGCGGTGGCGCCTGCGCCAGATTGGCCCGCTGCACGCGGACTCAACCACGGGCGTCGTTCAGGACCTTACCTTCCCCGAGCAGAGCCTTGGCATCTCCTTGGGGGGATTGCTGGCTTGGAACATCCTGCGCTCCGTGATTGATTACGGTAGATAAAAAATCGTCTTTGGCCCCGTCACCGCAAGTGAGAAAACTGTTCATTTCCAAACTCAATTCCCTTCTTAACGGTAAGGGCGAAGATCGACGGACAGGAGGTCCGCCTGCCGGTCGATTGGGCGACCCGGTTTAGCAGAAGGATCTGCCCGACCTCAATATATTCGACATCGCCAGGAACGAATCCGCTGTACACCGGGAACTCGCAATCCGCATTCTCGTTGAGCGGGGGAGGCTCCTCGCCGGTTATGAAGAGATCCTTCTCTCCAAATCAAGTCGGCCTTCGCGCCGCGTAGGTGCAGCTGAGAAAATTGAGGCCGTCTATTCCTTAAACACTAACGGAGGCCCGCTGACTCGTTGTCTGTTCGCCTCGGCGCAGGGCCAAGGAGCTGACCGCAGCGTGATCGGCGACAGAGGGGATCGCGTTTTCCACGATCTAGATATGAGTGCGACTCAAGGGCATTGCTTGTGAGTGGGGGAGTCCATCCTCACGGCAACGGTAAAACCCCCTCAATTGAGTCGCACCCGATTGGAAGAGTAGCGGTTGAATGGGTCATGGTCGTTGCGCTGGAGCAATCATGTTCCTTGACCTTTTGGCATCCGATTTCGGCCGCACAACCCATCTCTCGGCCTACTGGGTCAATGAGCACAGTCGCGATATTCAAAACCTAGCCCAGCAGTGCCGCCTGTGGCACGCGAGTGGTGGAATCGAGCAGCACTTTGGGGAGGGTTGTTCAACGAAGCGTCCCGCGACTCGAAAGGGTTTCGGGCGCTTTCGCTTTAGGTGGGCAATCGCTAAATGACAATAAAATCCATACCCTTCACCTTAGGCACGTAAAGTCCAAGCGGGTTCCTCCACTGACCCGATGTCCAGACATCAGGCAGCCATCAGCGATTCGGGAGCAAGCAGAGTGACACGGCCGCGCTTTTTGGAGAGCATCCCATCGTGCTCCCACCTCGAGAGGATTCGGCTAGTTGTGAAGTAGCCGACATCGGAGAGGGAGCTTAGTTGCTCGTTCGTAATGTCAACGTTTATTCCTGAGCTTCCTACTTCGCCTGCGGAGGTCGCGAGCTGGATCAACTGGTTGGCGAGCCTCGACTCAGCGCTCTTGGTTACGAAGTTGACGTGCCGCTTCATGTAGGTCGCGAGATGGTAGAGCGCAAGCCGGAAACCATTCTCCATAATCTGAGGGTACTCAGTTGCCAACTTCCGAATGGTATCGTGATCCCAGACCAGGCAGTCACAAGCGGTGACCGTCGTCGTGTTCACCATATAGTTTGGCGGGCTCGGAAGTAGCGACACCAATCCGAGGACTTCACCGGGAGTTGCCCACAATAGGACAATCTCGCTGCCATCTTCGGCCACAATATAAAGGCGCGTTCGACCTGTCTTCAACAGGAACATATGATCCGGACGGTCGCCTTGGACGATGACATGCTTGTTCGGGGCAATATGGCGGAGGCGCGCATTGTCGAGAAGCTGCCGCACGGCTGCATCACTCAGACCTGCGAGGAACTTCGATTTCACCCATGAAATGTGGCCGTCGTCACCGGCCATACCGCACCACCTTCCAAGGAATTGTGAGCAGAGCCAGATAAACTATAGTTGAGTCAGGCGAGCGAAAAAACCGTCAGAAATGACAGGCGCATTCTGTAAATGGATTGCAGAGTGAAAACTCGTTTCCGGAGAGTCTGCCACGACACGTGGGGTCTGCAGGACCGCGTCAGTTAGACGCCTACTGGCCACACCCGCCGCTTGGCGTCATCGGACTGCATGAACATTAGACCACGTGGCTGCGATAGTAGGCGTTTGCCGATTACCAACGGATGTGGGTTCCGGCGTGATCTCAGTCGATACCCGGCTCAAACGTCACCAGGCTGCTTGCCGTTGTAGTTCCGCTGAAATCTGGCGTAGCTCCAACCGTCGAATCGTATTCAGAATGACCTTCACTAAGTTCGGTGGAACTGCCCGCGAAGTCTGTGCGAAAGCCACCGGGGTTCAACGATGGTGACCTTGATGCCGAACGGTGCCACTTCGCGCGAAAGCACCTCGGAGAAGCCTTCGACACCCCACTTCGCCGCCGAATAGGGCCAACGTCCCGGAGGGCCAATCCTTCCGCCAACCGCTGAAAACTGAATGAACTGACCTGCTTTGTTTTCGCGAAAATACCTAAGAGCTGCCTTCGTCACGATAATCGTTCCAAAGAGGTTCGTTTCGATCTGCGCCCGAAATTCCGATAGAGGTGTGTCTTCGACGGACGAAAGATTGCCATAATCCCGCATTGTTAATGACCACATCCAGCGAGCCAAATACATCGACCGCCGCCATTACCGCGTTTGCTGCTGCTGCTTCGTCGGTCACATCCATTGCGAAGGGCTTGACCTGATCTCCATATCCTTCCGACAGATCAGCCAGCGACTTAATGTCCCGAGCTGTCGCCAACCCTTTATTGCCCTCAGCGAGGCCCGCTTCAACAATTGCGCGACCCAGACCACGAGAGCTGCCGGTGACTAACCATACCTGCGCCATTCATCCTCGTCTGTCAAGCCACCCCCCGGGATATTCTGGAGATTCTTCTCAAACTCACTTCTTTGACTACGCGCGCGACATCTGCAGCCTTGGACACGTCGGCACCGACCGCGATCGCCTGACCCCTGCTGTCAGTGATCGCCTGAGCGACGCGTTCGGCGCCTTCGCGGTGGGAGGAATAAATTCGCGGCTACGCGCGCGCCTTCCGCCCCAAGGCCGTCGCAATCCCAGCGCCTATGGCTTTGGAGGCGCCCGTCACTATTGCCACTTTTTCAGACAGTCGGTTCATACTTCACCATTGTTTTTGATCCGACTGACCATTTACCCGCGAACACCAAGGTTGTGTCATTGCGCCTCTCCCTACTTTCAATTCTCTTTGGCGTTATGAGCGTTTTGAATGGCGCGGCCAACGTGTCCCACCCACTGGTTCGGATTCGATATGGAAATTCTGAAGGCACGGTTGTCATGCTTTCGTAGATTAATGATGGTTATTTCGCGATCGGGGTTTGTCGCAAATTGGGCGTCAGAATCGTCAGTTCACCGGCCTGTTCCCTCTTAACGGTGCCACGCAGGTGGGCATGATCCATCATCCAGATCTCCGGAATAATTTCGCCGACCAGTTGGCCATGACAGAAAAGCCTCACCACCGAACTCTCAGAAACCACAATACCCACCGCCTTGGTGACAGCACTCATGTTGGCAGCGGCGATGTGACGGCTACCTAGTCCCAGAGGCACGTCTACTTGTGTGGCTACAGCATCGAGGTAGCGACACGCGGAAAGGAAAATTCCCTCGCTGCTTACCACGAATCCGCCGTCCAGCTGCGCCAATTCTTTGATGGTTCCGCGGAGATTAAGATTGGTGACGTGCAGTGAGGACTCGGGATGCCCCGATAATGGATCCAAAATCAGCGGTCTGGATCTTGCGAGCACCGCATTCTCATCCCCAAATGTAATTAGGGTGCCTACGCGTCTTCCCTCGCGACCTTCGCGAGCGATTTCGACTGCAAGCCCAACCAGGGACTCAAGAACGTCAGAATCATATTCCGGTACTTGGCACAGAATGCTCTCAAACATCCATCAAAGCCCCTCTCCTCGAGTAGACACCACTACGGCGCACGTGCTTTCTGTTTTGGATGAAGGGATCACAAAGAAGATTCAGGGCTCGATGGCGACTGTTTGAACGGATGTGCCGTCGCAGTTGGAGTTCTTAACTGGCTCTCTTCGAGACACGTTAAACCTGGCTGCCCAACTTTCGATCCAGATTGAATGCGGCACTAATCAAAGCGAGATGAGTGAAGGCCTGGGGGAAGTTTCCCAACGCCTCGCCCTGCGGCCCGGTTTGTTCTGCATAAAGCCCAAGATGATTCGCATAGCCCAGCACCCGTTCAAAGAGCAATCTGGCTTGATCCAGCCTTTCGGGATACGCAAGGCCTGCCCGTGTCAGCGCTTCCACAAGCCAAAAGGAACACATGTTGAAAGTACCCTCCTCGCCTGGGAGTCCGTCAATACGGGCCTGTGGCGGATAGCGATGCACGAGGCTGTCGGTGACAAGGCCCCCGTGACTGGGATTCTCCAGGATAGCGTCTATGGTGCTGAGCATCCGGGGATCGGTCGGAGCCATGAAGAAGACGAGCGGCATAATGAGGAGGGAGGCGTCGAGATCCTCACTACCATAAAACTGCGTAAATGATTTGTGCTTTTCGTTCCAGCCCTGGGTCATTACTTCTTCGTAGATGCGGTCCCTCTCGCGGATCCACTTTGCGCGGTCGGCTGGAAGAGCACGCTTATCGGCGAGCCGGATGCCACGATCAAGAGCTACCCAGTTCATGACCTTCGAGTAGACAAAATGTTCTTGGCGATTGCGCATCTCCCAAATGCCGGCATCCGGAAGCTGCCAGTTCTCGCAGATCCACTCCATAAGATTACGGATCTTTACCCACATATCGTA
>Ga0207693_10000950_pt1 | contig 25981 bp, 23 predicted proteins | sample LARL81metaG_FD_184347 | JGI IMG/M metagenome (GOLD analysis project Ga0207693, IMG submission 184347) | Corn, switchgrass and miscanthus rhizosphere microbial communities from Kellogg Biological Station, Michigan, USA - LAR L8-1 metaG... | ecosystem: Host-associated > Plants > Roots >... | reverse complement strand
CTCCTCGGGAACGTGTCGGAAGCCCAGGTTCTGGTAGGTGGATTCATCCGAGAACAACATGCGATCGGAGAAGGCATACTTGCTGCCCATGTTGTGACCGAGGATGATGTGGGCCAGCTCGCGCGAAAGCACCATGGCCAGGCTGGCTTCGTCCGGGAGTACCTCTATCAGGCCGCGGCTTACCACGATGGTGTTACCCGCACTGAACGTCTCGAGTGGCAAAGTCAGCATCACACGGGCGTGTACCGGGCCCGGCAGTTCGATCTTGTTGGTGATCAGCAGATTGTTGACAACGGTCTCGAGCACCTTGTCAACTTCGCCCTGGGGAGCAAGCAGGCCAGCATTCTGTAGCCGCTCGATCACGTTGTCTCCTGCCTGCTGCTGCCATCGCCACTGTGCTTGCAGCGGAGAGGCATCCTGCGTCGCCAGACTTTCGTCCTTCACAGTGGAGTCCACAGTCAGTTGCGTCAATTCGCTGCTCGGGGCCTCCTCTTTCAGGTCATAACCCCAGAGGCGCGTCTGAGCCTTGAAGGTAATGTTGTCCTTCAAGTGGTTGCTGAAATCTCCCTCCTCGCTGTAGACGTAGGCCGGTACCCAGTAGCCCGGGACCAAGTTCAAGCGCCAGCTATCCATGTGGAAGAAGTAAGCGTTGCGGGGACGCGGCTCATAAAAACCGTTCAGTCGCACAATGTTGTAATTCTGGTCTTCTACCCAAATTCGTCCACGGAAGCGGCCTTTACCGGTGCCCTGTTTGGGGGACAAGTCGAACACGATACAGCGGACATCACCCAGGAACTCGCGGCGCACGTACTTGAAATCGTAAGTTTGGCGATTGAAGTCGTCACGGTCAGCGTAGATCATCCATGAGAAACCCATCGGTTTGTATTCGAAACGAAACAATCTGGTGAAGCCGCCCAACAGGTGACTCTCAAAGCTGGTGTCTTTTGAAAGATAGTCGCGGCGGTCTACGCGCTCGCCCAGATCCATGCGGCCTAGGAAGTAATGGTCTTGCACCGGTGTCGGACCAACTTTCGCGACGAACTTAAGATTTTGCAGATACGTCTCAACCAGCGGTGTGCGGGTCTTCAGCATTTCCATCAGAGCGTGCTCTCGCTCGATCGCGAGGTCCACCACTTGGTCCATGGTGGCAGACGACACCGCGACGGGCGCGATACTGGCGGATGGTACTACCCGCTGCGGCGAAGTATTCGGCGATGGGGGCTCAGGTTGCCAGCGCGAGAAAGCCGGGCTAGGCGTGGTCGATTCTGGCGCCTGCTCCGTCACTGGAGATGAAGACGAGTTCGCCGATTGCTGGGCGCTCGCGCTCAACGTGAGCAGCAATGAAACGGTAATTACCCAGTGCCATATACGCATAGAGCAACCGAGACTTCGGCCATGCCTTCGCCGAGCACTTCGAAAAGCAGAGGTTCAGTGGCGGTTGTGCTCGTGGCGACGCGCCTCCTTATTTGGAGGGTTCGCCCTCGATGGGTCCTATGTTTGCTGAACACTGGAAGAAAAAATAAGTTTCGCCGAACCCGAAAATCGCACAACAATAAGAGGCTCAGAGGTTTGCAGTGGTAGTCGATTCTTCTTTTTCTAACGCGCGTTGGCCCGCTCGTACGACGCCGATCCCTACGGAGGGATCCCTGTCGAGATTAGATCGACTATTTCCTCGGTTCAAAATGACTGGGGTTTTCCGACATGCGTGCTTGGAGGATCGGGGTTTGGTTCGATCCTCCATTATAGAGCTCCCGCTTCATGCGCTGAGGTGAGCTTTCGTAAACACTACAACTCGCGACGGCCTTCCATGGCCTTCAACATCGTAATCTCATCCGTATACTCAATATCGCTTCCGACCGGGATCCCCATCGCGATCCGCGTCACCTTCAGGCCCTGCCGCTTCAACTGCTGCGACAAGTAGGTCGCGGTCGCCTCACCCTCCACCGTCGGATTGGTCGCGATGATCACTTCATCCACATCACCGGCCTCGACCCGCCGCATGAGGTTGTTCGTCCGCAACTGCTCCGGGCCTACTCCGTGCAGCGGAGACAGCGACCCGTGCAGCACGTGATACGCCCCGTTGAAGTGCTTGGTCTTCTCGATGGCCGCGATGTTGGTTGGCTCTTCGACTACGCAGACAAGGCGCTGGTTGCGCGTGGGGCTGCTGCAGTACACGCACGGATCCACGTCGGTGATGTTGTTGCACATCGAGCACAGACGCAGGTTCGCTTTCACGTCGCGCACGGCGGTCGCCAGGCCCTCGGCGTCTTCGTCGCTTGAGCGCAAAATGTGAAAGGCCAACCGCTGCGCGCTCTTGCTCCCGATCCCGGGCAACTTCTTCAATTCATCAATGAGCCGCGTCATCGGCTCGGCAAATTTGGACATAAGTTTTCAGAGTTGGTCGTTGAAAAGTCGTGCCAAAAGCGACAAACGCCGTCCCATTTCGCTTGCGAATATTTCTGCATTTCGTGACACTTTCCACAGACAGTGTTCCGCGTGGAACGTTTCGCGAAAATGCTTCTTACATTCCGGGAATGCCCATCCCCCCCAGCATTCCGCCTACAGTCGACTGCATTGCCTGATCCACCTGGCGACCGGCTTCGTTCACTGCGGCCGTAATGAGGTCCTGCAGCATCTCAATGTCGCCCGCCTGCACGGCTTCGGGATTGATTTTCAGGCTGAGCAGTTGCTTGCGCCCGTCCATCTTGACGTGCACGGTGCCTCCGCCCGCGGTGGCCTCGACCACTGTCTCCTGCATTTTCTTCTGCAGGTTTTCGTACTGCTGCTTGGCTTGCGACATCAGTGATTGGAGATTGAATCCGCCCATGGCACGCTCGCTACTTTTTGTCGCGCTGGTCGATGATGGTTCGAATCTCAGCGCCAAATTTTTGCTGCAGCCGCTTTACGATCGGGTCTTGCTCCGCTCGCGCGCGGCCTCCACCGTTGCTTGCTGTGCTGGTGCGCGGAGCAACCGCTTGCGCCGTGCCCCCGGGAAGCACTTTCAGTTTCGCCGGCTTGCCCAGCACGCCGCTGGCGGTCGCGATCGCAAGGCGCTTCGCATCGGCGCCTAGAGACATGTCGATCACCGTCGCCGAAGCCACAACTTTCACCACGACTTCGCTGGCTTCGATGGACCACTCGCCCGTCTCGAGCATCGACACGAGCATGCGGTGCCCTGCCTCGCCGAGCGCGTTGAGAACTGCATGGCGCACCGAATCTACATTCGCCGCGCCATGCTTCGGAGGTTCGCTCTGCGCCGGAAGAGCGATGGCCTCGGGTTCAATCGCGGGTTCCGCTGCGCGATCGGGCGCTGCGCTTCCCATGATGACTGCCGGAGGCGCGGGTGTGTTGGATACGATGCGCGGACCGATCGCAGGCGCGGACTCTGCCGTCATCTCCGGCTTGGAAACTTTGCGCGCCGAGTCGGCCGCGAAGGGTGAGACGAAGTTGCCGCGCGATTGGGCCGGAGGCGCCGCGCCGCGATTCTCGGCGACGATCGACGGCCTTGCCGCCGGGCGCGCCTGCGGGGCTGCACCAGAGACTCCCGCTTCGCTGAGCAGTTGCTCGATCGGCAGGAGGCGTTGTGCATGTGCCATCTTCAACAGCCCAAGCTCGAGATGGAAGCGCTGCTCCTGCCGGTAGCCCAGTTCGTTGAAAGTCCGCAGCATGATTTGAAGATGCCGTGTCAGGTCTTCTTCACTGAAAAGTTCCGCGATGCGTGCTACCCGGACGCGTTCGTCACTCGAAATTTGCAAGAGGGAAGAGTCTTTGCCGGCAACCTTGGCGACCATGGCGTTGCGCAGGAAGCGCACCAGTTGGCGCGCGAAGTGCGCGGGGTTCTGGCCTTCGCTGATCAGGTGGTCGGCTAGCCGAAGCACCTCCTCACTGGCGCTGCGCGAGACGGCTTGCATGACTTCTTCGAGCACGCCCGAGGGCGCGGCTCCTACCAGCTGACGCACCGACTCCGACGTGACGCGCCCGGTGCTCGAGGCGATGGCCTGGTCGAGAATCGAGAGTGCATCGCGCATCGAACCGTCGCCCGCTTCGGCGAGCAGGGCGAGCGCATCGTCGTCGGCTTCGAGCTTCTCGCGGCCGATCAGGTCGCGCAGCTGGCCCATGATTTCTTCAAAGCGCACGGCGCGAAAGCTGAAGTGCTGGCAGCGCGAGCGAATGGTCTGCGGAATGTCTTCCGGCGCCGTGGTCGCCAGCATGAAGACGACGTGCCCGGGAGGCTCCTCCAGCGTTTTCAGCAGCGCGTTGAACGCTGCGTCCGTGATCTGGTGCGCCTCATCGAGGATGTAGATCTTGAAGCGGTCGCGCGCCGGGCGGTAGCGGGCGGCCTCGCGCAGTTCGCGGATTTCGTCGATGCCGCGGTTGGTGGCGGCGTCGATCTCGATGACGTCGACGGCATTGCCAGCGCGAATCTCAGTACAGGACTCACAAACGCCGCAGGGTTCGGGGACGGGATGGTCAGTTGAGCGGCAGTTCAGGGCCATCGCCAGGATGCGGGCGATGGTGGTTTTGCCGATGCCGCGGTGGCCGCTGAAAATATAGCCGTGGGCGGTCCGGCCCTGCTCGATGGCGTTCTTCAGGGTGCGGGTGACGTGGTCCTGTCCGATGACCTCGGAGAACTTTTGCGGACGGTATTTGCGCGCCAGAACCTGATAGCTCATGAAAGAGAAGTCATGATTATACGTGATGCGCGCCCGGTCCCGCCGCTCAGCGGGCGAGACTTCTTGCGCCTGAAAACGCCAGTAAAATCGCGCCTTCCAGCCCTTGCGCGACCGCACCGGAAGGCGTAGGCTTTTTGGCGAATACTGTTCTGAAACGCGCAAGGAGCGCTCCATGCAACTCAAGCTTACAACTCGTACGATTCAAGACATCGTGGTTCTGAACTGTGACGGCCGCGTCGTGCTGGGCGAAGAGTCCGCGCAGCTGCGCGATACGGTGAAGGAACTGCTCACCCGGAGCAAGCAACTGGTGCTGAACTTGGGTGGCGTATCGTACATCGATTCGGGCGGGCTCGGGACGCTGGTTTCCCTCTACACCACGGCGCACAATTCGGGCGCGTCGGTCAAGTTGTCGAACCTGACGCCACGCGTCGGCGATCTATTGCAGGTGACCAAGCTGCTGACCATTTTCGAGGTGTATGACACCGAAGAGGAAGCGATTCAATCCTTCCGAAAGGGCGCAGCCGCGTAGTTGAGCTTCTGATTCAGGGGCCGAGGCTCTGTGGGGAAACGCCAAGGGCTGAAGCCCCGTCGTTCATTGGGCTCGAAGTGGCACGGCTGAAGCCGTGCCCTTCCCAAAACCAATTGATGAACCGCTCGAGTTAGACACCCAATGCTGGGCCGCGCCTAGATTCCTCTAATGATTCCGAAGATTCTTTTCCTAGCCGGACTGGTGTGCGCGGCCAGCGGATACGTGTCACCTCCCGTCGCCTTGGCCATGGGTCTGGCCTTCGGTCTTAGCTCCAGTCATCCATACCCGAAACAGTCAGCTGCGATGTCGAAGATCCTGCTGCAGGCCTCGGTGGTCGGCTTAGGCTTCGGCATGAATTTGCACGACGTGATCCGCGCGGGCCGCAGTGGATTTCTGTACACGTTGTTGAGCATCTCGTTCGCCATGGTTGTGGGGGTGTTGCTGGGCAGGGCATTGCGGGTGGAGAAGGAACCCGCGTACCTGATTTCCACAGGCACGGCGATCTGCGGGGGGAGCGCCATCGCGGCGGTCGGTCCGATCACGGGCGCGACCGACGAGGAGATGGCGGTGTCGCTAGGAACGGTGTTTGTGCTCAATTCCGTGGCCCTGCTGACGTTTCCGGCGATCGGGTCGGCTCTGAGGCTCACCCAGACACAATTCGGGCTGTGGGCCGCGCTGGCGATTCACGACACGAGTTCCGTGGTCGGTGCTGCGGCCAAGTACGGCGCGATTGCTTTGCAGGTGGGGACGACCGTGAAACTGGCGCGTGCTTTGTGGATTGTGCCGCTGGCGCTGGGCACCGCGCTGCTGAAACACACCAAGGCCAAGGTGCAATGGCCCTGGTTCATCGCGTTCTTCTGCCTGGCGGCGGTGTGCAATACGTATCTGCCCGCGGGCCACACGGCGTATGCGCTGTTGTCGAAGATCGCGCGCCTTGGGCTGACGGCGACGCTCTATCTGATCGGGACGGGCTTGTCGCTGGCAACGCTGAAGCAGGTGGGGCATCGGCCTCTGATTCAGGGAGTGCTGCTGTGGCTGCTGATTTCGGTGGTGTCGCTCGGATTGATTTACCTGGGGTGGATTGCGATCTGAGCAAACTTTTGCGCGCACAAACGGTGCCCGCTGGTGAGAAAGCCTTGTTATCGCCAGTACATAAAGCGGTTGACACCTACTATTCGCGGTAGTACAAAGGCTGGGCTTCGGGAACGTATCTAGAGCTTCCCCGAAGGCAGCAGAGAATCGAGCGACAGACTCCCCGGCCAGCTCGACGTGTTTTATCAACTTCCCCGAACCAGCCGTCCTTTGCACGCGGTCGCATACGGCCCCCTACCCCGCGCCGATCGAGCTTCGTCATCTCGTTTTGGAGGAAGCACAGATGAAATTCCTATCCGTCACTCTTGCGCTGACGCTATTTGGCTTTCCTAGCGTGGCTTCGGCGAAGCAGCCTTTTAAAGCGCCAGCACCGAAAATCACCAGTGCGGTAGCGTTCGATGTTTCTAAGCCAGTGAGCAGTCTGCCGCCTCTTTCTGGTCTCGCAGCAGGGACCGATTGGGGAATCATGAAGGAGGTCCGCCCTGAAACTGAACTGGGCGGCTCAGCGGGAAAGGCCTTCACAGGCGACGGAGCGCTGCAAGGAAATGCGGCGACTGCCGTATCCGGGATGGCGGCGATTTCTGGACCTGGTCTCACCTTTGAAGGCGTTAGCAATCAGGACAACTTCAACATTTACGGTGGGCGCGTGAACCCGCCTGATCCAAACGCAGCCGTGGGACCCAACCACATCGTGGAGATGGCAAACCTTATATTCGCGGTCTATGACAAGGCCGGAAATAAGTTGGCCGGACCGACGGCTATCGGCGACCTGTGGGCAAACTTCGCGGTGCCTGACTGCGACGACACGTCGGGTGACCCAGTCGTCCTGTACGACCGCCAGGCAGACCGCTGGATCCTCTCGCAGTTCACCATTTCAGGATTATCGGATCCGACAAAGCCTTTTTACAACTGCGTAGCGATCTCACAAACCGGTGACCCGACTGGCGCGTACTTCCGTTATGCGTTTGTAACGACGCAACCTGGCGATCTATTTTTCTTCCCCGACTATCCGAAATATGGCGTATGGAACGATTCCTATCTGCTGACCTCGCGCGATTTTGGGCCGACGGTGCAGTACGGCATCAGTGTCTACGCACTGGAAAAGGCGAAGATGCTGGTAGGCGATCCGACTGCGCGGTCGGTCAAGTTCTTCCTCGACTCAGCCATCATCCCCATTTACCTCATGGGCGACGGATTGTTACCGGCTGACATCGATGGTCGCGTTCCTGACAACAACGGCAACAATGCGAACCACGCTGCCCCGCTCGTCGGCACCATGGATGACAATTTCGGATATGGCGCGCCGTCCGACGGGCTGAATGTTTTCGAGCTCGACGTGCGGTGGAAGCCGCAGTCGGTGGACGCCTCGTTCGTTTTGGCAGCGCAGTTGCCGGTCGCAAGCTTCAACTCGGTGATGACTTGCAATCCGGGAAGCGGCAACCGCTCTTGCATTCCAGAGCCAGGCGTCGCCAGCAATCGCTGGCTGGATAGCCTGTCGAGGCGCCAGCGCCCAACGTACCGCCTGGCGTTCCGCGACTTCGGCAACTACCAGACCATGGTCACAAACCAATCGGTAGTTGCACGGGGAAGCGGGCTCGGTAATGAGATCGCGGGTGTCCGCTGGTACGAGATCCGCCGGAAAAATGGGGCCTATTCTCTCTATCAGCAAGGGACGTACTCACCCGATGATGGTGTGAACCGGTGGATGGGTAGCATCGCGATGGATAAGGCCGGGAACATCGCCGCGGGTTATAGCGTCTCGAACGCAGTGAACGTGAAACCAGGCATTCGTTACACCGGCAGGCTTGCGGGAGACGCTGCCGGCCAGATGACACTTGGCGAAGCCACCCTCATTGATGGGACTGGCGTGCAGATCACCACCAACAACCGCTGGGGTGATTACACTTCTTTGAATCTCGACCCCGACGACTGCACGTTCTGGTACACCAACGAGTATTACCAGATCGACGGAATCCTCCGAGTGAATACCGCTCCGTGGCAAACACGCATCGGCAGCTTCAAACTACCCGGCTGCAAATAGGCAGCAAGGTTACAAGTGGAAGACGCTCCCACTGGGAGCGTCTTTTTTGCTTCTCTTGTTTCATCCACAACACTGCGCAGATTACTTACATGAATCATTGGGCTTCTTGCTGAGTAATCCCTTTAGCGCCTCCGCCGTTGATCTGCCTGTCTTTCTGGCCTTTGCTACACTTGCCAGCCTCAAAGGAGTGTTCATGCGTCTACGCATCATTGCCGGAATCTTATTTCTCGCGTTTGCGACCGCCGCCTTCGCGCAGTCGCACCCCGCGAGCCCGTCCGCTGTTCCGGCGGGGACTATCGAGATCGCCGATAAGGTTGAGGTCGGTCATGCCAGAAAGCGCGAGGAAATGTCTCACGCACAGGAAGCGACTGCCACGAAGGCTGAGACTCCTACACCCTCCAGCGCAACCGAGCTTTCGCCCGACCAGAAGGCCGGTATCGTTGAGATCATCTCCGAGGCCAGGGAGAACGGCGAGATGGTCGCCAAGCGGCTCCAGTCTAATACAAAGAAATTCGACGAGGTCATGCTGGCCGACACCATCGACCCGGTGCTCGAGAAGCGTTGCGTCGATGGCATCACCGCCGCGATTTACGACTCCACTCAGTTCCGCCTGCAGGCCGCCGCGCAGGTCGTCCACGAGCTTACTGCCGAACAGCGCCGCTACCTGAAGGCTGAGATGGCCAAGTCCGATTCCGAAAGGGGCATCCTGGAAGCGGTCCCAAAAGTCTTCCACCTCAAGATCGAGGACAAGGATTAGGCGAGCCCAAATAGATCACGGGATGCGAGTCCGCATCCCGTGAATCACAACGCAATAACTTCCAGCGCCGGATTCGTTTTGAATTCGCAGTCTTCGGACACCATGGCTGCCGCCAGCATTAGAATGTTTTCCTTCGCGACGGGCATGTTAATTGGCGTAACATCGCCGCTGCAGCAACGATGCTGATAGTGGATGGTCCAGACCGTCAACGCGCAGCATCATTGCGCAGGTGCCCCGGCCTCTGAAGCCGTGCCTTTTTCAAAACGCTCTCAAAACATCTCCACAAAACAGATCCATTTCGGAGTCGGCTTGCACTTGCGAAGCCGTGGTGTTTCGACAAGCGTTGATGAGTCGGCAACGACTTCTAGTTCAAGTCGTTGAGTTGCACGATGCCGAAAGGACCGCCGCCGAAAGAGCTATCGACGACCACCAGCGTGCGAATCTGACCGGCGGTGAGAGTTAAAGAAAAGGTCAGGGCGTTCAGGATGTTCTGCGTTCCTGCGACCGTCATGATTACGTCGTAGCTGCCCGTTGCCAACACCTGGTAATTAGTCGCGTTTTGAAAAGTCACGTTCCCAATACTCGGGCTCAAGCCTCCGATGCCAGTCCCTTGGGTCACGATATAAACGTCGACTGCGTTGGCTGAGAACGAAGAGTGAATGATTCTGACCTTCGCGTTTCCTGTGGTGGGCGCGGTATTGTCATCGGTATAAGGCTTCAGGATGAAACTGCTGTTGGGAGCCGTGTTCTGCAGAAGGATCGTAGTGTCTCCGCTGCCCAGGTTCTCGGTATCGCTGGCGATGGCGTTCGTGGTGTTGCCGTTGGGGAAGACATCAAACTTGTGATTGCCGGAACTGCTGCTGTGATAGGTGGCGGTCTGGGCAAAAACGATTGCGGTTTGTACGGATTTGCCGTCGACCTGCAGGTCAACGCTATTGGCGGGTATCCCGGTGGCGGTTTGCATGAAGCGGTAACGGGCTTTGCCCGAGCCGCAGCCTGCGGCCAGCAAGAGGGAACTCAGGCAAATCAATGCAACGGCGAACGGGAGAATCCTTGAAAGCTTGCCTCTCATTGCTACGCTCCTGTAAAAAATCTAAAAAACGCACGCCGACGCCCTATGGACCTCGTTGGATGCGCACTGGCCAGGGCGAGATGCTCCGCCACGGGGCAGCGTGCCTCGACGGTCAACGCGTCACAGGTCGCGAGGACCGGCTGTGCAAAAATATCCAGGTTGCACGGGACAGAGTTTCCAGATGAGTAATCGTATCATTGCCGTGATTCAGAAAGTGCCGCGGGGATGGGTGTCGACGTATGGCGCGATTGCCAAGGCGGCCGGGTATCCGCGCGGGGCGCGACTAGTGGCGCGAACTCTGCGAGGGGCTGGGGGACTGAACTGGCATCGGATTCTTGGGGCCGGTGGGGAGATCAAGCTGCGCGGGCATTCGGGGCTTGATCAGCGGTTGCGGCTTGAGATGGAGGGTGTGACGTTTCGGGGGCGGCGCGTGAATATGCGGCTGCATGAGTTCAAGTTTGGGGCTGGTCGGGGGAGAAAGACTTTAACCGCTAAGGGCGCTAAGAAGGGCCGCAAAGGACGCTGAGAAAACCTTAGAGCGATGCCGTTGAGCGCTGCAGGCATGGTTAGGTTGAATTGAGGTTTGTGCCTCCACCCTTCGAAAATCGCGAAGGATGGGCAGCCCTTGGGTTGGGAGTCCTTCGCTACGGCGTTTTGAATCTCTCGTCGATTTCCACCTGATAGCCAGACACGACTTTATTGGTTTCGTTCGCCATTCCCACTACTGCCATCAGCTCTTTGAACATGGCGTCGGTCATGCCTTTGCCGCGTGCGCCGGCGGTGTGGGAGGCGATGCAGTAGCCGCACTGGTTACTGACGCTCACGGCGAGATAGACCAGTTCCTTGGTCAGCGGGTCGAGCGCTCCGGGCGCCATGATCTGCTTGATGTCTTCCCAGGTGCGCTTGAGGGTCGCGGGATCGTGCGCGATCGCCTTCCAGAAATTGTTGACCCAGTCGGTCTTGCGGGTGGCCATGATGTCGTCGTAGACGGCGCGGACTTCCGGGGTAGCGTCTTTGTATTCGATGAGACCCAAGGTGGACACAAAGTTTCTCCAGAATCAGTTGAAATCGTGGCAATGAAATTCTGAGGCTAAAAGCCCATCTATGTTACAAGGCTGCGAAAAAGTCGCGGAAGGGGTAAAAGCATACCTCAGGCGCTAAAGCGCTGGCATGTTCGAACGACTTAGTGGCACGACTGAAGTCGTGCCCTTCCCAAAAGAGCGCGCGAGCGAAGAGTTCCCGGCCGCCTTTGAAGTAGTGCGGCACCCAAACCTGGGCGCATCGGAGTGCTTCCGCAAAGAGTGATGCGGACTACTTCAGCGCCGGGAGTTCCCCCTCGAGCAAGGTGCCGATCTGGTCCGCTGGGCAGCGCAGTCCGATGTAGAACTGACCGAACAGGGCGTAAACGGCGCTGACGTGGTCGAAGCGCATTTCGTAGATTAACTTTTTGAAGACCAGCGGGTCGTCGGCGAAAAGGTCGACGCCCCACTCCCAGTCGTCGAAGCCGATGGAGCCGGTGATGATCTGCTTCACTTCTCCGGCGTAACGGCGGCCGACCATGCCGTGTTCTCCCATCTGGCGCGCGCGTTCTTCGATGGGCAGCGTGTACCAGTTCTTGTCCTCGCCGCGCTTGCGATCCATGGGATAGAAGCACGCGTAGCGGTTCGGGGGAATCGCCGGGAAGAGGCGCGGGCGCATGGCTTCCTTCTGGCGGGCGAGCGTTTCGCGAATTTCGCGACCCCAATCTTCCGAGTGCGGTTCGATGCCACGATCGACGAGCGTCTTGTAGACCTTCGTGGTGGATTCGTAGAGGCCGAGTTCGATGATCGAAAGGTAGGAAGTGGTCGGCTCCCAGTACTGACTGAGGCGCGTCCGGGCCAGCTGCAACTCAGCGCGATTGAGATCGTCGAACGAGTCGCGGAAATGAATGAACATCAGATCGCCCTTGTGGCCTAGCAGCGAATAGAAAGCGGATGGACTGGCGGCGTTTTTCTCCATGGCGCCCATGATGGGAGCAGCTTCGTTAATGATCTCGCGGCGTTCGGCGTCGGGGAGCTGGCGCCAAGCGCTCCAGCGGAAGCGCATCATCTGATGCAGGACGCTGTAGCCTTCGACGGTCAGGGGAACTGCGGGAATTTCTGTGGCCGTCGCCGCTGCGGGATGGGCAGGTCTGGTGGTCGTCATTTTCACCCTTTCATGTTTGCGCAGTTATTGTACCTGCGGCGATGCGGGAGTCGCGAGCGCGAGCGTTTACAATACGCGAATCGTTTTTGGGGCACGCGATAAAGATCAGCGTGGCGTCCCCCAGCGGCTGAAGCCGCTGCGTTTTTTCAAGGGTTTATGGACGGACTGAAGGCCGTCCCTGTTACAAACCGGACCTTATTAATTCTTGTTCCGGAGACTGCTGGGATCGACAGTCAAAAGCAAGGTCCCTCGACTTCGCTCGGGATGACAAGATTCGATTGATAAACTATTTCAAAGGGCCTCTTTTACTTATGGCGAAAGTATTCTTGTGGCTGTTGGTGACGGTCAGCCTTGTATGTCCGTCGGTGGCGCAGGGGCCGCGGCTCTGGGTGCTGTCTGAACCGAATTCGGTGACTGAGTATGACCCGGCGACGTTCGCGGGGAAAGAATCGGTGAAGGTTCCCGACGAAGTCGCCAAGTCGGCGCGGATTTTTCAGATCAACCACAAGGGCCAGATGCTCTACGCGCCTAATAGTGACGACCCGTCGCCCGATGTGGGCAAGGGCGGCGACCGATTCTGGTTGTGGGACGGACACGCGGCGAGTTCGCTGGGTCGGGAGACGATCCGCATTTCGTCGCAGGCTGGATCGAATCAAAAAGTGAGTGAAGCCTCGCCGTGGCCGTTTCTGTCGGTGGATGGGGCGCACCTGTTCTGGTTCTCGAATCTCTACAACAAGCTGGAACGCGAGAATGTGGAACTCACGGTGACGACCACGTTCCGGGCGTGGCGTTCGGATTTGGCGGGCAAAGATAAGCAGGATCTCGCGACCTTTGATTTTCCGGAATGCCGCTGCGCGACTGGCGCATGCTCAGAGACGTGTCCGGAGGCGCGCTTCTGGGTGCCCGACGGCGGCGTGGAGGATTATTTTTTCCTCACGCGGGTGATCCAGGGGCAGACAGAAACCAAGTATCTGAGCAGCACGCTTTACAAGCAGTCGGATGCGACGTGGAATGGTTCGGAACTAGGGCAGCCGCTGCAGCGTGTGCTTGATTTGGCGGACGGCGGCGCGATCGTGATCAGCGCGATTCTCGATGTCGGGTGCTGCGGCTGGGAAAACCAGAGCAACGACCAGACCATCCTCACGAATCACGGCAGGACCGTGACGCTGTTCGACGAGCGGGCGCAGTTCAAGAATCCGGACTACGATGTCAGCTTTTTCACGGAAAACGCGAAGCTGGCGCCGGGCAATGCTCATGTCGCGATGACGATCGAGGCGAGCGCGAAGTCGAGTGCGCCGATTCAGTTGGCGGAGCAAGGCCAGGCCAATCCTGTAGAGTCGGCGAGCATTCGAAAGGCTCTGGCGGACATGCCTGCGGTCGAGGTGGTGAGCGCGGCCGATGCAAGCAAGAGGTCGGCCTATCTGCCGCATTCGTATTTTGTGGGGTGGATCAGCGAGAAGGAAATCCTGCTGGTCGAGAACCACGTGCTGGTCGCCTACAACATTGCGACCGCGGCGCGGAGGAGGTCGACTATTAAGGTGGCGGATCCTTCTTTTGTGTTTGTGCGGTAGGTTTTTAGGCTTGGCGGATTTCATCGACGGTCCGCGTCATTGAGTTCGGAAAAGCAAACCTCAGCGGCTGAAGCCGCGATGATTTTGTCGCTTTATGGCACGACGGAAGTCGTGCCCTTCCCATTTTTTTCCCTCCTAGTGTGACCCGCATTGAATCTATTTCACCGATGCTTGTGCGTTCACGATCAGAGGTTCGGGGCCGATGCCTCCCACCCTTCGAAAAGCGCGAAGGGTGGGGCAGCCATCAATCTGAGAGTTCGCAGCCGCCGAATGAATACGTTATTTTCCGCTAGCTGAAGTCGTGCCCCCGATTTTGCGGATGGCGAGGGCGAGGCCGCCCCTTCGACAAGCTCAGGGCAGGCCCTCGCGACTGCCGGCAAGATGCCGGCGCTACTATTCGTGCTTGCTACTATCCGTGCCCAACTAGTCAGACCAGTGGCGGGGCCTGCGATCCCAACGATGCGGCTTCAGCGCGGCCAGCAGGGCGGAACTGAGTGGGGGAGCATCGCTGACGGCGATGTTGCCCCGGACGTGCTCGGCCTTCCGCATCCCGACAATCGTTGTGCTGACGACCGGATGGGCGAGAATAAAGCGCAGCGCCATGTCGGGAAGCGTCATGCCGGCGGGCACAACCTGCTTGAGTTTTTCCACGCGCGGGATCGTCGACTTCAGGTTTTCCTCTCCGAAGTATTTCGCTCTCCAATCACTCTCAGGGAAACGGGTTTCGAGAGTCATCTTGCCCCCGAGGCTGCCTTCGTCGAGAGGGACGCGCGCGATGATGCCGATGTTCATTTCCTTGCAAAGCGGGAAGAGCTTGTCCTCGGGCGCCTGATCGAAAATGTTGTAGATGACCTGGATGACGTCGACGAGGCCGGTGCGGATGGCTTTGATTCCGTTCTCGGGCTCCCAGCGGTTGAGGCTGAGGCCGAAGGCGCGGATCAGGCCTTCGCTTTTGAGGCGCTCGACGGTGGAGCGGAATTCGGACTCGTCGGTCCAGTTGTCGTCCCAGACGTGGTATTGCAGGACGTCGATGGTATCGACACCGAGCTGCTTGCGGATCTTGTCGGCGTATTTGAAGACGTGGTCGGCTGGGAAGACGTCGTCATATTTGTATTTGGGGAGAGCGGGCCACTGCAAGTTCTTGGGCGGGATCTTGGACGCGGCATAGATGCGCTTGCCGGCATTGTTCTTCATGGCTTCGCCCAAGAAGCCGTCGCTTTGTCCGTTGCCGTAGGCCCAGGCCGTGTCGAAGAAGTTGCAGCCTAGATCGATGGCGAGTTGGAGGGCCTCGCGAGCCTGCTTGGTGTCGGCGTCGCTCCATCCGCTCATGCCCCAGAGGCCGGTGCCGATGTCGCTGACTTCGAAGCCGGTGCGTCCCAGCGTACGGTATTTCATGGTGGTGTTCTCCCGAAAATCTTTACGGACTATTTCAACTGAAAATGGCCGAGTAAGAGTAACAGAGAGGCTTAGGATGCTGTGCGTTGCGCGTCGTGCCGACGGGCGAGAACGCCCGTCGCTCCATCGACGAATTCCGTGCAGCGTGAACCTCGGTGCTTTGGTCCTTTGGTCGTAGTTTCTGCCTGCGGGGGCGAGGACGCCCCCGCGACTGCCGGCGAGACCCTTCGACTTCGCTCAGGGCAGGCCGCCGGCGTTACGGTCGGGCTCTAGTGTTTCGTGGGCCAGAGGACAGGCTGTGTGCGGTTTAGGCCGTAGACGAGGGAGAGGATGACGAAGGATGCGGCCAGCAGGAGTAGCGAGGTTTGTCCGGCGGAGGCGAAGTCGAGGGCTTGCACGTTGTCGTAGATGGAGATCGAGACGGTGCGCGTCGACCCGGGAATGTTGCCGCCAACCATCAGGACGACGCCGAATTCGCCAAGTGTGTGGGCGAACGTGAGGATGAGACCTGTCAGGAGTCCGGACATGGAGAGCGGAAGCACGACGCGCAGGAAAGTGCGCACGCGCGACGCACCGAGCACGGCCGAGGCCGAGATGAGTTTGGGATCGACCGAAGTGAACGCTGCCAAGACGGGCTGGACCATGAAAGGCAGGCTGTAGATCACGGAGGCGACGATGAGTCCTTCGAAGGTGAAGGGCAAGCCGTGTCCCCGGAGGCGCTCGTAGATTCTTCCGAACGGGCTGTGCGGGCCGAGCGCGAGCAGGATGTAGAAGCCGAGAACTGTCGGCGGCAGGACGAGGGGAAGAGCCACGACTGCCTCGACCAGAAATTTCCAGCGCCATTGCCAGAACGCGAGCCAGAAAGCGAGTGGTACACCGATCAGGACGAGGACGGCGCAGACCACCAGGTCAAGCTTGAGCGTCAGGATGAGGGCTTGCCAGTCCATGATTCGAGTTCCCGTTGGATGTTCGTTGCGGGTGGCGCGGGTTCTTGTGCCACCGCCTACAGAGTTAGTTTTTCGGTGAAAGCCGGGCCACTTGGATTTCTATCATGTCCCAGGCGAAGGGGCCCTCTTGAATTTTGCGTTGCGCAAGGACGTTCGCGGTCAGGCCCAGTTTCGCGAGTGATGCGTTGGCGGCTTGTAGAGCTGGGCTGGGATCCTCGGTGAGGATCAAGATGCGGCGATCGAGGGGCGGAGCTTTGGGTCCAGGATCGGGGAAGGTTTCGCTTTGCAGGCGGTAGGCCCAGAGGTAGGTCGACGCCACGTCGCGATAGAGGCGGCCGAGGCGGGATTCGCCGTCGTACCAGAAGTAGAGATTGCCTTTGGGGTCGAGCGACTGCACGGTATGGATGCTGTCGACGATCGCCAGCAAGGCGGATTTCTGGGAGGCGTCGTCGTGAGGCAAAGAGCCGTGATTCCACGTGCGCGTGCTGGTGACGGCGTTGAGCGTGCCGAGGCTGACGGCCAGCGCGACGATCGCTGCTCCGCCAGCATTTCTGATCTGCCTCCCGATGGCTACGAGTGCGATTGTGCCAAGGGTGACCGGAACGAGCATCGGATGCGCGGTGAGCGAGTGCAGGTCGAGCCGCAGCACGAATGGGAGGACGCCGGATAGAAACACTGCGGCGTAGACCAACGCAATGCCAGCCTTGCTGAGCCCGTGAGTGACGATCGCGATCTGCGAGCCGAGAGCGAGGAAGACCGCCGGCATCAGGTAGCTCGAGTAGGTCGGGAGTTGCAAAACTGGCTGGCCGATTAACTGCCAGAAGATCATGATCACGACGTTGAGGAGCAAGTATCGCTGCCAGAACAGAAGGAACTCGGCATTGGGAATGGAGAGGATGTTTCGTCTGCGTGTCAGGCATACGATAGCGCCTAGGGTGGCGAGCGCGGGAACGATCAGCCAGGTCGCGCCGGCGATCCATCTGTACGTGGAATCGTTGTAGGGATTGCGATTGATGACCAGCTTGGCGGCCATTCCTATTGAGTTGACGAAGAAAAGAAAACGGCCGTTGACGGCCATATTGAACACGCCGTAGAGCACGGTGACGAAGGCAAATCCCCAGGCGAAGGGCTTCCACTCTGCAGTGGACCGGCGATGGCCCATCTCGCGGCGCGCGAAGTAGTAGAAGCCGAAGATCAGCGGAGCAAATGAGATCAGAAAGAACTGGCAGTACACCGTCTTCGCGGCGATTGCGCCCGCGGCCACCAGCCACCACTTGGGATAATCGGAACGCGCTGCGAACGCGAGGCAGGCGAGTGTAAGCAGGACGTACATGTTCCCGGCCCCGTCGATGTAGGGCCAGCCTACGCTCCACAAAAAGTAGGAATGGAACGCCATCATGGTGGTCGCCAACAGCGCCGCCGGTCGGCTCACGGTGACTTTCAGAATCAGGTAGAGCGGCAGGATCGATCCGTAGAAAACCGTCAAATGCAAAACATAAGTCGCGACGAGCGGGGAGAAGAGGTGATACACGACCGCGCCGGGGACGGTCCAGGTCAGGCGTGTCGTGAAGTAGGCGCCTTTGAAAGTGCGAATGTGCTGCGTGAGGTCGAAGAAGAATCCGAAATACATCCAGGGGTCGATGAATCCGAAAGAGCTGGTGGGATAGGCGAAGAGCCAGGTGGTGTCGAGGTAAAGGACGACCCAGGGCAGAGCTAGAACGAGGAGCAGATCTGGATCGAATTTAACGCCGCGAGTTGCGGGGAGGGTGCGCAGATTTTTTATGGAGGCAATCGTAGTTTCGTTCACGTTCATTTGGGATCGGACATTCCTCCAACGGGTAGTTCGTCCGTGGGAACGCTGCTGCGAGACGGGTCACGTTAACACAACAGCAGGAGAATGTACGCGTCGTAGAATATGGTGCGCCTTGGCGGACAAGAGTGTCCGCCCCACATGCCTTGGCTAAAGATACTGAACTCGACCGACTGCGAGTCGTTCTCGTGGCCCCGCGCAATCCCCTGAATTTAGGGGCGGCCGCTCGCGCCATGAGCAACTTTGGATTTCTTAATCTGCGGGTGGTGAATCCGTACGAAGTGGCTTTTCGCGAAGCGCGGTCGGCGGTCGGGGCTGCGGTGGTGATGAAGAGTGCAGATGAGTTCCCGGCACTCCCGGACGCTATAGACGATTGTTCACTCGTGGTGGGTACGACGACGCTGCGCAATCGGGAGCGGCACCAGGCGCTTTATCGATTGGAGGAGGGTGGCCGGCGTATTCGCAAGGCGCTTACCTCAGAACGGGTTGCGCTGTTGTTTGGGTCGGAGAAGGTCGGGCTATCGAATGACGACCTCAGTCACTGCCATTGGTTGATGCACATCCCCACGCGGGAAGCGCATCCTTCGATGAATCTGGGGCAGGCGGTGGCGGTGTGTCTCTATGAGTTGGTTCGGGGAGGAGGCGTCAGGGGTGTTGCCGCGAAGCCGAACGCTGCCACCGCGCGGGAACTGGAGCGATTGACCGAGATCCTGGTGGAGACTCTCCGCGACAGCGGCTATTTAGGGACGAACGTCTCTGAAGCGACGACAGCAAAGATTCGTCGCCTGGTGCGGAGGTTGAAACTCGACGGGGCCGATGCGGAACTTTTGCTGGGAATGTTGCGGCAGATGCAGTGGAAGATTCGGGCGGAATAGGTTTGTTGAACGCGGCGTGAAATCCCAGCTCACCTTCCCATGAGAAATCCCAAGAATCTCGAAAGTCGTGGAATCCCACCCTAGCGCACAGAACGCACTAGGATGGGTCACCCGATGATTGTGTTTCGATTGAATTTTGTACTGGTCGCTTATTGCATGCCCAGAGAGGCGGCGATCTTCTTTTTATATTCGTTCGCCTTGGCGATTGCAGCTGTTTCGTTGACGGTGAGAAGCTTGTGGTCGCGCATTACGGGGCGGCCTCCGATGATCACAGTCGAGACGTCACTGCCTTTGAGTGCGTACGCGATTTGGGCGTAGACCTCGTACATCGGAACCGCGTTGGGCTTGTCGAGATCGAGCAGAACGAGGTCCGCCTTTTTGCCGGCCTCGAGCGACCCGATTTCCTTCTCCATATGCAGGGTGCGGGCGCCGTCGATAGTTGCCATCTCCACCGTAGCCTTGGCATTCAAGGCCAGCGGATCGCCCTTCGTGATTTTTGCGAGCTTGGCGGCCAGGTCCATCTCTTCCATGATGTCGAGATCGTTATTGCTGCCGGCGGGGCCGTCGGTACCGAGGCCAACGGCAACTCCGGCGGCGCGCATTTCGGGCACGGGCGAGACGCCGCTGGCCAGCATCATGTTGCTCGAGGGATTGTGCACGCAGCCGACGTGGCGGTCGGCGAGGGTTTTGCGGTCGGCCGCGTCGACGAAAATGCAATGTGCCGCGACCACGTCGGGTCCCAGCACTCCGACCTTGTCGAGATATTGCACAGGGGACATGCCGTTCTGCTTCTGCGAGTCGTCCCACTCTTTTTTCATTTCAGAAACGTGAATCAGGATGGGCGCGTGATATTTGCGGGCGAGGGCGGAGGTGTCTTCGAGAGTCTTCTTCGAGCACGTGTAGATCGAATGGGGCGCGACGGAAGCGTGAATGAGCGGATCGCCCTGCCACTTCTTGAGGAATGCCTCGGTGTAGGTAAGCATGGCGGCTTCGGTCTTGTTATCGGGAGCGGGGAAGTCGATGAAGGTCTCGCCGAGCACGCCGCGCATGCCCGCGGCCTTGGTCTCTTCGGCGACTGCATCTTCATAGTAGTACATATCGGCGTAAGTCGTCACACCAGCGCGAATCTGTTCAGCTGCGGCGAGGCGAGTTCCCCAGCGGACGAACTCTTCGGTGACGTTCTTCGCTTCGGCGGGGAAGATGTATTTGCGGAGCCAGTCGTCGAGCGTGACGTCGTCATGAAGTCCGCGAAAGAGCGTCATGGGGACGTGAGTGTGGCCGTTGATGAAGCCGGGGAGGATCAGCTTGCCGGATGCATTTAGAGTGTCGGGCGCGGCATACTTCGCTTCAATGTCGGAGCGTGGGCCGACCGCGATGATGGAGTCGCCTTTGATGGCCAGGGCGCCGTCGTCAATGATCGTGCGGCCTTCGTTCATTGTGACGACGGTTCCGCCCGTGACAAGCAGGTCCGCTTTTTCCTTGGCGCTGGGTGTCTGGGAACAGGTTGGTGGGCTGTAGACCGCTAGAAAGAGGATTGAGAGCGGTATGAATCTGAGGGAACGGAAATTCATGCGGACGAGATTACTGTGATGCGGGTGGGAATTGCAAAGTTTCGATCGCTGGGGACCAAGATGGAGGAACCGCTTTGTTGAGTCGCGGCTGAGGGCGAGACGCCCTCAGGACTGCCGGCGGGACGCCGGCGCTACAACGACCTAGTTACTTTTCCATTAGGAGGACTTTTTCTGCGTTGTCGACTTCGGTTAGCTTGACCTCGATTACTTCGTTCATGGAAGTTTGGACGACTCGGCCGATGAAGGCGGCTTCGATTGGCAATTCGCGGTGGCCACGATCGATGAGGACGCAGAGTTGCACGCGCCGGGGACGGCCGTGGGAAAACAGGGCGTCGAGCGCAGCGCGGATGGTGCGGCCGGTGAACAGGACGTCGTCGACGAGGACGATGTTCTTGTCTTTGATGTCGAAACCGACTTCGGATTTCTGGACTACGGGCTTGGGGCCGAGGGTGGAGAGGTCGTCGCGATAGAACGTGATGTCGAGCGTGCCCACCGGGATCGGAACATCTTCCATGCGCTGGATGATTTTTCCCAGGCGCTCGGCGATAGGGACTCCACGGCGGCGGATGCCGACCAAGCCCAGACCTTCCACGCCGTTATTCTTCTCGGCGATTTCGTGGGCCAGGCGCACAAGAGTGCGTTCGATTTCGGAAGCCGACATCAGTTGCGCCTTCTGGCGCAGCCCGGATTTTGGGGACGCACTTTTCGTAGCCATAAACCGCTGCATCATACGTGGATCAAGCCGCGATCCGCAAGGAAGTTCCCACGTTATTTCGGACGCTCAGGCGGCGCGGTGGTGGATTCTGGACAATACTTCCTTGGTGGTCGTTAGCTTTGCGCCCATTGTCTCGAGTTCGGCCAACGTCTTGCGTCCTTCTTCAGGATTCAGCGTTTCGATGGCATCAGCAATGATGGAAACTTTCCGTCCTCGTTCGAGCAGGCCTTTGGCGGCCAGGCGGACGCAGTACTCGGTGACGACTCCGAAGATCAGGAACTCGGCATGTTTCGGAAAATGGGAGACGAGTTTATCGGCGTGCGAGCTCTCGAAGATGTCGAGCGTTTCTTTTTCAAGCAGGACCTGCTTGTGTTGCAGAACATCCTTGGGAAATTCCTGGGACTTGTTGGGTACGCGCGTGACGTCGTCGGTGAGGGCCTCGCTGACGAACTCGCTGCCTTGCGTGCCTTTCACGCAGTGAGGAGGAAAGGTCTGGAATTCGGGATCGTCGGGGGAGTGGAAGCATCCGTGCGAAACGAGGAAGACGTGTTTGTTGTGCGCGGCAGCCGTGAGTTTTGCGATGTTGGGGAGCAGCTTCTCGGCTCCGGGCACGTAGAGTTTCCCGCCAGGCAACATGAAGTCGGCTTGGGTATCGACTTCCCACAAAACCAGATCCAGAGGTACCATGCCATCTCCGTTTGAGCAGCTAACAGTGCGTTCATCCAGCTTATACAGCTTGGCCGACAGGTGACAAGCGACGGCGGCGCCACGAGGAGCGATAGAACGATGGTCCAGGAAGAATCTGCAAAGGCGAAGACACAAATGCGCGTGGTCGTGCGCAATGTCGGATTGATGCTGAGCGGCGATTTGAATCAGCCGATTCTGGATGCCGATACGATTGTGGCAGTCGACGGGAAGATTGCGGCGGTCGGCAGGCAGAAAGATGTCGACACCGAAGGCGCGACTCTCGTTGTTGACGCGCGCGGAGTCGCGGTCGCGCCGGGACTGATCGACAGCCATGTGCATCCGGTGGCCGGAGATTGGACTCCGCGGCAGAACCAGCTGGGGTGGATCGACAGCTATCTGCATGGCGGGGTCACGTCGATGATTTCGGCGGGCGAAGTGCACACGCCCGGCCGACCGAAAGATGTTGTTGGGCTGAAGGCGATGGCGATCTTCGCGCAGAGGGCTTTTCAGGCGTTCCGGCCGGGTGGCGTGCGGATTCATGCGGGGGCTCCGGTTATCGAGCAAGGGATGGTCGAGGAGGACTTCAAGGATCTCGCGGCCGCCGGGGTGACGATGCTTGGCGAAGTGGGACTGGGCAGCGTGAAAGATGGAGCGACAGCGCGGCAGATGGTGGCGTGGGCTCGGAAACACGGCATCCAGAGCACGATTCATACCGGAGGGCCCTCGATCCCCGGGTCGAGCTTGATCGATAAGGACATTGTGCTGGCGGCGGATGCGGATGTGATCGGCCACATTAACGGCGGGCACACCGCGCTACCGGATGATCAGATCACGGCGCTATGCGAGAAGTCGCCGCGCGCGATTGAAATCGTGCACAACGGGAACGAGCGGGCTGGGCTGCTGGCTTTGCGCACGGCTGGTGAGTTGAAGCAGTTGCATCGGGTGATTCTCGGCACCGACTCGCCTGCGGGATCGGGTGTGCAGCCGTTGGGGATTGTGCGGCTGATTGCTCTGTTGTCGTCGTTGGGAGGGATTCCGGCGGAGGTGGCGATCTCTTTTGCGACTGGGAACACGGCGAAGATTCGCAATTTGAATTGCGGTTTGATTGCGCCGGGGCGCGACGCGACGTTTGTATTTATGGACAAGGCCCAGCATTCGGTCGGCTCGACTTTGCTGAGGAGCATTCAGGCGGGGGATTTGCCGGGCATTGGAATGGTGATGATCGATGGAGTTGTGGCAGCGCAGCGGAGTCGGAATACGCCTCCGGCGACTCAGGTGCCGGAGATTGTGTAGAGGGCAGGCCGGCGTGTCGTCCCCCTGAAGGGGGACTCGCGGCTTTAAGCGCGCTATTCCCCCGCACTAACGTGCGGGGCTTTCGTCTGGCGTCGCTGCGCGACTGGGAATTGCCTCGGACGAAAATTCCTACCTGTGCTCGGCCAGGGCGAGGACGCCCTCGCGATTGTCGGCGGGACGCCAGCGCTAAATTCTTAGCGACTCCGGCGCTTCAACCCAGCCGACATCGACGCTACATGTCAGTGACCGCGGCGTTGCATCCCCGCGACAGCGGGCGCTAGATACCAGCCTTGATTCAGCGCAGGCCGTCTTCGCCTTTGATCTGATCTTTAGTAAGGCCGCCGACTCGAGGGAGCGGACGACCGCTGTCGGTGACCGCGACCGCCACCATGATTTCGTTGGATCGAGGTGCGTCGTTGATACGGACTTCCATGCCGTCGAAGTGGCTGCGCACGAAGGCCGCGTCTTTGTGGCCTAGTGGGATGTCGAGAGGGACGCCGAGTCCGCCGCGCTTTTTGGATGAAGGGATCAGCGCGGCGCCTTTGCCTAGAACTTTTCTGACTGGCGTGCCGAGCTTGGGGTGCAGGATAGCGGCCGCGTGTTCGAGTTCGCCGTTTTCTCCGACGGCGGCCGCCTTGCCGTAACTTTCCGCAGTGTTGCCGTGAATTCCAAGCGCAGCGACCGCCTTCTGCGTGAGGAGTTCGCCGAGTTCTTCGCCGATGGTCATCAGCTCGGAGAGATCTTCGACATACTTTCCGGCGCATGGGTTTTCGATGACTGCGACGGCGGCGGCCCGGCGCGTGGGCGGGTTGACGGCGCGGCCCATCTCGGTCTGCGTTTCTTCCAGAAAAACAGCGATCTTGCGGATGTTGGCTTTCATCGCAGCCCATCCTCCCCTTTGATTTCGGAAGCCTTGAGTCCGCCGACGCGGGCATGGATGCGCGGGCCGGTGGTCATCACCAGCGCGAGCAGAATTTCCTCGGCGCGGGGAGCGTCGGCGAGACCGACCTCGATTGCATCGAAGTGACTTCGCACGTAGGAAGCGTTGATGTGGGTGATGGGGACGTCGAGGCGTGTGCCGGGGCCGCCGACTTTCTTGGTGGAGGCGACAATCGCCTTGGCACCGCCGAGCACTTCGCGCATAGCATAGCCGCCTGGTACGTGCCAGAGGGCTCCGTGCTCGAGTTCTCCCGCGCTGCCAACAATGGCGCCTTTGCCGTAGCCTTCGACAATTTTGGTGTCACCGCCCAGCGCGGCAACGAGGGACTTGGCCATCTCGAGGCCAAGAGGTTTCAGATCGTCCATGAAGCCCGCGATGTCAGGAACGTACGCGCCTGCGTAGGGATTGTGAATGACGGCGAGCGCTACGGCGCGACGGTGTGGTGTTGAGGCTGGAGGGCCTCCTTCATGGAAGATCTCTTCGACGGCCGTAAGCTTTTTTCGAACCGCCACCTCAGGCATGCATGAGACCCCGATCTCCGGATGTTCCTTCCTGCGCGCTCAACTGCAGAAGACCGCCCACCATACGCGTCTGCCCCCAGAGATGCAACGCGGCCGCGCGAATCAGACCTTCGGTGAGTAGGGTCGTTGCGGTCGTCACTCCGGCGGTGAGGGCCTGATCGACATCGTGCGATTTTAGTGGCCCCACTCGTTGCGTAACGAGGCGATCGCCTAGGTCGTTGTCGGGCGCGAGTTCACGAGCGGGTATTCGCGAGATGCTTGGGTGTCCGGGTAGATCGACAGCGTTCGCGATGATGGTGGCAGCGGCGTCGGCCATTGCGGCACGATCGGCGAGTACCGTGACTGCGTCGGCGATCCCGAGTGAGAAACTGCGTCCGCGCCAACCGCTGGTTGCGATGCCACGGACGGGCTGGGTTGCTTCGAGGAGAGCGGAACCGAACAACGATCCACCGTCGGGGTTGTCGATCATGCCGGCTACGAAGTGTCCACGTTCAAGATAGAGCGCGATGTCGCCCCCGTCGTTGACGTATGCGCGGTCAAGGTGCGCGGCGCTAGTCATTGCTGCCAGGATTTCTTCCGACACTGCACCAGCGACGGCCGCCATGGGAGTAATGAACCAACGGTCGGCGTAGGGCGCCACAGCCGCCTCCATTCGCTGGGCGACGGGTCCGTGCGTTTGTGGGGCACGCAGGCCGGCTGGGGTTCGCAGGTTGGGCAGTTCCGCGCAAAGTTCGTCGAGCACGGTGACGAATCGATCAGCGGCTGCTCGGTAGGCGGCTTCAATCCCGGTAGGCGGGCCGAATGCTTCGAGCACGATGTCGATCGGGCCGTCGTGCAGATGCAGGCGGCGTCCATCGGGCAGGAAACGAATCTGTGCGCGGTTCTTCATGGCTGGCCGCGCTTTGCGGGCGAGATGGGCCACGGGTTTTCGGCGCGCGCGGGGACGTGCCGGCGTCCATCGTCAGGCGCGATCGAACTCAAGGGGCGGACGTGATCCATGTAACCGCCGAGGTCGGCATAGTCCTGGAGCTTGAGAGTGAATTCGATCGGCGCCACCAGCGCGGGCGTGGGTACGTAGCCGAATGCATTCTCAGGCATCCGGCTTACGTCGACCATGAAAGTGATTCCGCCGCCGGGCCAGATGTAGACGGGGGCGCCGCCGCACGTGACGCGTGTGAGGGCCTCGCGCACGGAGTTGGTGAGGCGTACCGGATTTTCGGTGACGCCGGCGCGCAGGGAGCCTCCGGCGCCGCCCATGAAAATCACCGAGCACATCGCGGGCTCGCAGTTTTCCTTGATGCGGGCGAC
>Ga0207693_10000948_pt1 | contig 25998 bp, 23 predicted proteins | sample LARL81metaG_FD_184347 | JGI IMG/M metagenome (GOLD analysis project Ga0207693, IMG submission 184347) | Corn, switchgrass and miscanthus rhizosphere microbial communities from Kellogg Biological Station, Michigan, USA - LAR L8-1 metaG... | ecosystem: Host-associated > Plants > Roots >... | reverse complement strand
GGCCAATCCGTCAAAGATGCGTACGTTCTTGACCAGCAGCCGACCCATAACCCGCAGGTTAGCCGCTGTTGCGAAGCGCGGTTGCCAGCCCGCTCATGGTCAGCAGTATGCCCCGCTGGACCAGTTCATCGTCGTCGCCTGAGCGGTATCGCCCCAGCAGCTCGACCTGCAGATGGTTCAGCGGCTCCAGATACGGAAACCGGTTGAACACCGAGCGGGCCAGCGCCGGGTTGTCCGCGAGCAGGTCGTCCTGGCCCGTGATGAGCTTGTGCATGCGGATCGTGCGGTCGTGCTCGTCGACGATCTTGCCGAACACCCTCCGTCTCAGCGCCTCGTCCTCGACGAGTTCGGAATAGCGCGCCGCCAATCCCATATCCGCCTTCGACAGCACCTGCGCCATGTTGGACAGCACGGTGCGGAAGAACGGCCACCGGCGATAGAGGTCCTGCAGCACCTCCAGCCGGCCGTCCTCTTCGCCGATCCATGCCTCGAATGCGGTTCCTGTGCCGTACCAGCCAGGCAGCATCACCCGCGACTGGCTCCACGCCAGCACCCACGGGATGGCCCGGAGATCGGAGATCGAGGTCGTGGGCTTGCGCGATGTCGGCCTGCTGCCGATGTTGAGCGCCCCGATCTCGCTGACCGGCGTCGATGCCTTGAAGTACTCGACGAAACCCGGTGTCTCGTGAACCAATTCGGCGTATGCGCGCTGGGCGCGGGCGGCCAGCTCGTCAAGGATCTCATAGGCGGGGCCTGCGGCGTCGCCGAGCCCCTCGACGTCGAGCAGCGTGGCTTCCAACGTGGCCGCCAGCAGCGTCTCCAGGTTGCGATGCGCGATTCGCGGCTCTGCGTATTTGGCGGCGATCACCTCACCCTGCTCGGTGATCCGCAGCGACCCGCTCACCGCGCCCGGCGGCTGCGCCAGGATGGCCTCATAGCTCGGGCCACCACCGCGTCCGACCGTTCCGCCACGACCGTGAAAGAGCCGCAACCGAATTCCCGTCTTCCGTGCCGACTCCACCAGATCGAGCTCAGCTCGGTAAAGCGCCCAGTTGGCCGCCAGGTATCCACCGTCCTTGTTGGAGTCGGAATAGCCCAGCATGACTTCCTGGCTGTCACCGCGTGCACTGACGACCGCGCGGTACAGCGGAAGGTCCAGCGCCGCTTCGAGTATCGACGAGCCGCGTTGCAGGTCGTCGATCGTCTCGAACAGCGGCACGATGCCGACGGGCGCGTACGGCTCGTCGCCCGACGCATCGAGCAATCCGGCCTCCTTGAGAATGATGGCCGCCTCGAGCATGTCCGAAACCGACTGACACATCGAGATGATGTAGTTGGGGATCGCCTGAGGCCCGAACAAATGAACCGCGCGGGCAGCGGCCGCCACGATGTCCAGCTCCTTGCGCGCCAGCTCGGAGAGCGCGGCGTCGTCCTTGGTCAGAGGCCTACGCGTCGCCAGTTCGGCGGCCAGCAGCTCGACACGGTCCGGCTCTGGGAGCGACCGGTAGTCGGGGTGCACACCCGCCCACGCCAGCAGTTCGGCGACAACCTCCTCGTGGACATCGGAGTTCTGCCGCATATCGAGACCGGACAAGTGAAACCCAAAGACATGCACGGCTTCCCGCAGCCTCGCGAGCCGGTCGTCAGCGAGCACACCACTGCCGTACGAGCGCAACGACCGATCGACGACGTCGAGGTCGGCAAGCAGCTCGGCCGGCGTCAGGTATCGCTCGAGGCCGAGATCAAGCTCGTGTTCGGGCTGACTGTCGAGGATTTCGGCCGCGGTCGCGGTCAACCGCCCGTGAATCACACGCAAGGCGCGGCGGTACGGTTCGTCGGCGCGGGCCAACTCATGACATTTGGCGGCCAACGCCTCGAGTTCGTCGCTGACCTTCACCAGCCGCGCCGACATCGACAGTTCCTGTTCCAGCGCGATGATCTCGGCGAAATAGTGTTCCAGCGCGGTATACGAAGCTCTGCCCGTGGCCAGCCGAACCACGTCGGCCGTGACGTTGGGATTGCCGTCCCGGTCACCGCCTATCCACGAGCCCGGCCGCAACATCGGCTCCTCGAGGATGTGCGCGTCGGGCCAGCGGGCCTGCAGCGCGGACCGCACCTCCGCGTTGACCTGCGGGATCACTTCGAAGAACGCGGCCTGGTAATACCGCAGGCCGGTCTCGATCTCGTCCTGAATCTTCAACCGCGACAAGCGGATCAGCGCGGTCTGCCACAACATCAGGATGTGGCGGCGCAGCTCTCGGTTGACGTCACGGCCGTCTTCGGTCCGGGTGTGGCCGTGCATGCGCAGCCGCATCAGCTCGGTGATGCGATGTTGAGTGTCGAACACCGTGCGGCGGCGCGTTTCGGTGGGATGCGCCGTGATCACCGGCGATACCAGGGCACCGGTCAGCGCGTCGGCAACCGTCGTCGAATCCAGCTCGGCAGAATCGAGTTTCAGATACGTGGCGGCCAGGCTGCTGTCCTGCGGCGGCTCCCCTGCCGCGACATGCACAGCGCGGCGGCGTTCGCGATGAATGTCCTCTGCGACGTTGGCCAGCAGCGCGAAGTGGGAGAACGCCCGGATGACGGGGATCGCTTGATGGATGTCGATGCCGTCGAACATGCGCGCCAACTCGGTTCGATCGATCTCGGAGCGTCGCACGCGAAACGACTCGACGCGGGCCCGCTCGACAAGGTCGAACACCTCCTCACCGTTCTGCTCACGGACCGTGTCGCCGAGGATCGCGCCGAGCAGCCGGATGTCTTCCCGCATCGGCTCGGTGGCCTCGCGACCCACCTGGGTACGCCGCACCGAACCGATCGGGGCGAGTGCGACATCAGAGGTCTCGGCCATCAGTCAAGTATCGGGGCGGGCCGAACTCGGCGCATGGCGAGGGCGCTAGCCATGCGCGGTCACAATCGGGGTCGCTGCCGTGCTCGTGCTCGGTGTTGTCGCTGCAGACGCCGACCCGACGGGAACGATCGGCTTCGGCGGTGTGGAGGTGCTCGTCGGATCCGAGCCTGAGGAGGAGGTGGGCGGCGGTGGCTTCTGGCCGCTCGGCATCACGATGGGTGTCGCCTTGGTGTCTCCTCCGCCGTTGCCTCCGTTATCGCTCTCGGAGTTCGACTTCAACTGCGGTGGCCAGTCCACGGACGTCGGCGGCCAGCTTTCGGTGTTGTCTGAACCCGACGAGGGAGGCGGGCAACCGGCCCCGGCTCCGAAATCACCAGGCGTTGTACAGTCCGCGTTCGCGATACCGACGGGGATCAGCGCGACCCACCCGGCGAGCGAGAAGGCTGCCGCCGCGATTCGTATCCGACCGGCGCTCACAGCGTCAGGATGTCCCCGTAGGCGTTGACACTGTCGTCGGATTTGTCGGTGTCGATCATCGCTGTGGCGAAGAACCGGATGGCTACCTGTCCTCCGCAGCCGTCGACCTTGACGTGCGCGTCGTGGACGGCGATCTCACCGCTGCGGCCCTTGAGCTCCTTCTTGCCCAGTCCCACATTGCTGATGTTCCCGGGCAGCAGGTTGATCGAGATGTCTCCGTCGATATCGGCGTACGGGCCGATGTTGTTGAGCAGATTGCCGCTGCTGAAGCCGGGGTTTATGCCGGCGTCGGCGCCGAGGTCGACGCTGGCGCCCTCACTGAGGTCGACCTGACAGCCAAGCTGCACACCGAAGACCAGGCTGCCCGAGTTCACCGCTGTTGCGCCGTTACCGTCGATCGTCGCCGCGGCCCTCCCCGTGACGAAACCCTCCCTGGTGAAGGCGGTCGCGGCCATATTCGGGACGGAATTGATCGTCATCCGCGTGAGCGCAGCACTCAGATGCCAGCCGTCGTCTGTATCCGCGGACTGGGTGACGTCGGCAACGGGCAATGGGTCGGCCGCGGCCACGCCGGAACTCAGGGAAAGCAGAACTACGAAACCCGCGCCAGCACGAAGAAGTCTGAGCACCTGCGTGATCCTAGGGGCCGGTGCTGAAGGGTTCCTGCCAGAAGACCTTCGGGGGTCAGGCGGCTATCAGCTGTACTTGATCTGCAGGGCGACGGCGATGATCGAAACCAACCAGATGCCGGTGACGAACAGCGTCAGTCGGTCGAGGTTCTTCTCCACGACCGTCGACCCGGACAGGCTCGACTGGACGCCGCCACCGAACAGGGTCGACAGGCCACCGCCCTTGGCGCGGTGCAGCAGGACCAGGAGCACGACCAGGACACTGGTCACGACCAGGACGATCTGCAGAGCCAATTCCATGGGCGCCAGACTACAGGCTTGTGAGCCGGCCTCAGGGAAGGGGCCCACCAGCGGCGATGGCCGACAGCGTGGCGAACTGCTCGCCATCCAGCGACGCACCGCCGACGAGCGCGCCATCCACGTCCTCCTGCGCGACGATCTCGCCGACGTTCTTGGCGTTGACCGAGCCGCCGTAGAGCACGCGGACACCGGCGGCCAGCTGCGGTGATGCCAGCTTGCCCAGCTCATCGCGGATGGCATTGCAGACCTCTTGCGCATCGGCCGCGCTGGCCACCCGGCCGGTGCCGATGGCCCACACCGGCTCGTATGCGATCACGGAGTTGCCGATCTGGTCGGCCGACAGCCCGGCGAGGGATCCGCGTAGCTGAGTCACACAGTGCTCGACGTGGTTGCCCTCCTCGCGGATCTCGAGCTGCTCACCCATGCACACGATCGGCGTGATGCCGTGCTTGAATGCGGCGGCGGCCTTCGCGGCGACGAGCGCGTCGTCCTCGTGGTGGTAGGTGCGCCGCTCCGAGTGGCCGACGACGACGAACGTGCAGCCCAGCTTGGCCAGGAACGCGCCACTGATCTCACCGGTGTAGGCACCGGAGTCGTGCTGCGACACGTCCTGCGCGCCGTAGGTCAGCCGCAGCTTGTCCCCGTCGACCAGAGTCTGCACACTGCGCAGATCGGTGAACGGCGGCAGCACCGCGACGTCGACCTTGTCGTAGTACTTATCCGGCAGCGAGAAGGCGATCTTCTGAACCAAAGCGATCGCCTCGAAGTGGTTGAGGTTCATCTTCCAGTTGCCGGCGATCAGCGGCTTACGGCTCATGTCCAGGGCCTTTCAGTCGTCGAGCACTTCGATGCCAGGCAGTGTCTTGCCCTCAAGGTATTCCAGCGAAGCGCCGCCACCGGTGGAAATGTGAGAGAAGCCGTCCTCCGGCAGGCCCAATTGCCGTACCGCAGCGGCCGAATCGCCACCGCCGACGACGCTGAACGCGCCCTTGCCAGTCGCGCCGATGATCGCCTCGGCGACGCCCTTGGTGCCTGCCGCGAATGCCGGGAACTCGAAGACGCCCATCGGGCCATTCCAGAAAACTGTCTTGGCGTTGGACAACAGGCTGGTGAACCGCTCCACCGAACCTGGCCCGATGTCCAGGCCAATCTTGCCGTCCGGAATGCGGTCCGCCCGCACGACTTCCGATGGCGAATCGGCTTTGAACTCGTCGGCGGCGACGATGTCCACCGGCACATGGATAACGTCACCGTAGTCCTCGAGCAACTTGCGGCACGTCTCGATCATGCCCTCTTCGAGCAGTGACTTGCCGACCGAAACACCTTGTGAAGCAAGGAAGGTGAAGCACATGCCACCGCCGATGACGATGCTGTCGGCTTTCGTCGCCAGGTTCTCGATGACCGCCAGCTTGTCCGACACCTTGGAGCCGCCAAGCACCACCGCATACGGCCGATCAGTCGAACTGGTGAGCTGCTCAAGGACTTTGACCTCGGCGGCTACCAGCTTGCCCGCATAGTGCGGGAGCAGCGTCGCGACGTCATACACCGACGCTTGCTTGCGGTGCACGACCCCGAACCCGTCGGAGACGAAAGCGCCGTCGTCCCCGACCAATTCGACGAGCTGCTTGGCCAGCGCCAGCCGCTCGGCGTCGTCCTTGCTGGTTTCACGCGGGTCGAACCGGATGTTCTCCAGCAGCAAGACGTCGCCGTCGGTCAGCCCCTCCGCGCGGGCCAGCGCGTCGGGACCGACCACGTCGCGGGCCAATTTCACGTGTGGGCCCAGGTCCAACGCCGCCAGCCCCTTCGCGACCGGCGCCAGTGAGAACTTCGGGTCGGGTCCGCCCTTGGGCCGGCCCAGGTGTGCGGCCACGACGACTTTGGCACCGGCATCGGACAGCGCCTTCAGCGTCGGGAACGACGCGATGATGCGGCCTGGGTCGGTGATGTTGCCGTCGTCGTCGAGCGGGACGTTCAGGTCCGAACGGACCAGCACTCCCCGGCCCGAAACCCCTTCTGCCAGTAGGTTGTCGAGCGTCTTGACGGCCATCGGACTATAGCGACTTGCCGACCAGCGCGACCAGGTCGACGAGGCGGTTGGAGTAGCCCCACTCGTTGTCGTACCAGGAGACGACCTTGGCCTGGTTGTCGATCACCTTGGTCAGACCCGAGTCGTAGATCGAGCTGTGCGGGTCGGTGACGATGTCGCTCGAAACGATCGGCGCGTCGTAGTACTTGAGGATGCCCTTCAGCGGACCCTCCGCGGCGGCCTTGTATGCGGCGTTGATCTCCTCGACGCTGGCGGACTTCCTTAGCTCCACCGTCAGGTCGGTGACCGAACCGGTCGGGATCGGCACACGCAGCGCGTAGCCGTCGAGCTTGCCCTTGAGTTCGGGCAGCACCAAGCCGATCGCCTTGGCGGCGCCGGTGGACGTCGGCACGATGTTGAGCGCGGCGGCGCGGGCGCGACGCAGATCCTTGTGCGGGCCGTCCTGCAGGTTCTGGTCCTGGGTGTAGGCGTGGATCGTCGTCATCAGGCCCTTGACCACGCCGAACTCGTCGTTGATGACCTTGGCCAGCGGGCCGAGGCAGTTCGTGGTGCACGACGCGTTCGAAATGATGTTCTGGCTGCCGTCGTACTTGTCGTCGTTCACGCCGATGACGATCGTGATGTCCTCGTCGGTGGCCGGCGCGGAGATGATGACCTTCTTGGCCCCTGCTTCCAGGTGCCCCTTGGCCTTGGCGGCGTTGGTGAAGATGCCGGTGGACTCGACGACGACGTCGACTCCGAGGTCACCCCAGGGCAGGGCGGCGGGACCCTCCTTCACTTCGAGCGACTTGATCTTGGTGTTGCCGACGACGATCGTGTCGTCGCCTTCGAGGCTCACCTCCTCGGGGAGACGGCCCAGGATGGAGTCGAACTTCAGCAGGTGCGCCAGGCTGGCGTTATCGGTGAGGTCGTTGACCGCGATGATCTCGATGTCGGTGCTCTTGCCCTCGGCCTTTTGCGCCGCAAGGGCCCGGTAGAAGTTGCGTCCAATGCGTCCGAAGCCGTTAACGCCCACCCGGATGGTCACTTGTCTCTCCCTTTTTAGCCTTGATCCTCACCGGCCAGCCTAGTGCTGTGATACTCGCCACGCGCGGGTTGGTCGGAATGCCGACCGCCGCAAGACGACTAGCTAGTTAGAGCACCTTCAGGTTCTGGTCGGTGAACGGATTGCCCAACCACTTGCGGCGAATCCGCTGCAGCGTGCCGTTGTCTTCGAGTTCGGCCTGCGCGAGCGTGATGCGGCCGAGCAGGGCCTGGTCGTCCAGCGCGACGGCGATGGCGATGTTCTCCACGGTGATGCCGCGCTGCACCACTTCGACGCCGGGGATCGACTTGACCAGTTCGGTCAGCACCGGGGCCAGCTTCATGAACGCGTCGCAGGCGCCGGTGGTCAGGTCGGTCAGCGCCGTGCGCATGCTGCCATAGTCGTAGACACGCACGCGCGCCGCCCTGCCCTCCGCGACCAGTCGGTTGGCGACGAGCTGGCTGGTGTTGCCCTGTTGGACGCCGATGGTGAGGCCCGTGAGGTCATTGATGGACCTCACTCTGGGGAGCCGGATGGTGTCGACGGCGAGCGACTGCCCCGAGATGAGATACGGCGGAACGAACTTGGCCTTCTTCTCCCGGTCGGGTGTGACCGTGGTGCCCGCGGTGACGCAGTCGTAGGCGGAGCCCAGGGCGTCGAAGATGCCGTTGAAATCGGCGGCGTCGTAAGAGACGAATTCGACCCTGGCGCCAAGGGCTTCGGCGATCGCCCTCATCAGGTCGATGTCGAGTCCGGAGTCGTCCGGCATCCCGTTGAAGGGCGGATCGGGGAAGGCGGCGCCGACTCTCAGTGTCTCCACGGGCTCACCGTAGTTGTTCGAGTTCTGTTCGCGCCTGCCCGATTTGGTCGTATGCGTATGCGGCTATGGCGGCCATGTTCATCGCTTCCCCTCTTTGAGCGAGCGATTCATATATGCGAGCGCCGAGGACATCGCGAAGGTGAGCGATGGTGGTCATGAACTCCGGGGCTGCGGCGACAGCCAGAGGGCTCAACGCAAAACCGGCGATCGTGGCCGCCGGTTCGAAGCGTCCGAGACGATCCAAGAACACACTGACGCCCGCGAGAGGGCTGCGCAAGCTCGCGACGTTGCCCGAGTCGTGGTAATTGCGCACGGCCAGCGTCAGATGGTCGAACGCCGCGACGGTGACCGCTTCTCGCGCTTCAAGCCGAGCCAGATTGAACGCCAGAATCGACTCGTTGAAACGATTGCCGCTGTCTTGAGCAATCGCCAGCCCCTGCCGACAGGCATGCATGGCACGAACGGTATCCGTAGTACTGGGGAAAGCTGCTGGCGCCGGTCGCAACGAATGCATGTACGGGTTCCTGCTGGCCACACCTGCTTCGATTAGTCCTTCGGTGTGGGCTTTCGCCTCATCAGCCAAACCGGCGAACGCCAGCGCGAAGACCCGGCATGCCCGGATGTAAACGTGGTTGTCGTGTCGCCGCTCGAGCTGAGTGCGGCACAACTCCGCCCACCGCTCAGGTTGTCCAACAGTGAGATACGCCGCACCAAGCCACCCTTCCACCCCGTGCGGCGGCGTGTGCAGGGTCTCAGCCAAAACAGTCTGACCGATTTCGACAGCGGATCGCGTCTCCAATTCTCCCAGCCATCCAGCACAGTGACGCGATCACATACAGATTCGCAAGCCGTGCGTGTCCGGCGGCGACCGCGGGCTCGATCAGCTCTTCCGCCCACGAGACGGGCTCATAGTTCTCGACACCGAAGCCGAGGAGCCCCACGTACGTCGCGAGCGTGGCGGCGGCATCGAGATCGCCGTGGTCGGCGGCCCAGCGAAACGCGTTGCGGAGGTTGGCGAGTTCGGCGGCGAACCACGTGTACGCCTCCCGCTGGCGTGGGCTGTCCCACAGCGCCATCATTTCGGCGTCGCAACCGGCGAAGTGGCGCGCGTGCGCCGATCCAGCCTCGGCCGCCTCCCCGCGTGCGACGAGTTTCTCCTCTGCGAACTGGCGGATGGTCTCCAACATCGAAAACCGGGTTCGACCCGTCGACCGATCCGCGACGAGCAACGACTTGCGCACCAGCGCGTCGAGTAGATCAAGAACTCTGAATTCGTCGGCATCGTCGGATTCCGCTACGGCGCAGGCACTTTGAACGTCGAATCCGCCGGCGAATACCGAACAGCGTTCCAGCAGAGTCTTTTCCGAGTCGTCCAGCAGGTCATACGACCACGTCACTGCGTGTCGCAGCGTCTGGTGTCGTTCGAGTCCTCGCCGAGCGCCGATCAGGAGCTTGAATCGGTGATCAAGGCGGTCGCGCACTTCGGCCGCGGTCATCGATTCCATCCGCGAAGCGGCAAGCTCGATCGCCAACGGTATTCCGTCGAGACGACGACAAACCTCCGCAGCCGTCGTCGACTCGTCAGCCGACAGAGTCCGAGCGCGCTCTGCGAACAACTCCACGGCGGGTCAAAGCCGCGGATCTTGCCCGGCGGATCAGGCTGCGGATTGAATGCCTGCGCCGTGCCCATACCCAGGCCCAGTCCGGCCAGCGCGACGCTGCCTGAGAGCAGCGCCCCGACGATGGTTCTCTTCACTCGGTGAGTGGTGCTCATGGCTCTCCTTGGGTGTGAAAGTGTCCCGGGGTCCCGGTTGCGCTTCAGCATCCGGTGCGGGCCTTGGAGGATCCTTGGCGGCGCGTCGAATCGCGCGAAAACCTGATCTACCTCGTGTTCTGTGACATTCTGTGCGGGTGTCCGCGGGGGGGATGCGGGTGGCGCTGGCCGCGCACGACAAGGTGTTTGCGGACGGCGATTGAAGCGCAAGAGGGGTTTGTGTTCAGTCACACCGGGGACGGAGTGGTTGCGGCATTCGCCTCGCCCAAATCTGCGGTGGATGCTAGGCGTCTTCGAGCAGGTCGGGCGTCACCGCGGATTCGGTATCGGGGATGCCCTCCTGCTTGGCCTTGCGGTCGGCCATCGACAACAGTCGCCGAATGCGGCCTGCCACAGCGTCTTTCGTCATCGGCGGGTCCGCGAGGCGGCCAAGTTCCTCCAGCGATGCCTGGCGGTGCTCCACGCGCAGCTTGCCCGCTGCCGCCAGGTGGTCGGGCACGGTGTCGCCGAGGATCTCCAACGCCCGCTCCACCCGGGCCGCCGCGGCCACCGCCGCCCGCGCCGATCGCCGCAGATTCGCGTCGTCGAAGTTGGCCAGCCGGTTCGCCGTGGCCCGCACTTCGCGGCGCATCCGCCGCTCTTCCCACGTCAGCCTGGTGTCCTGGGCCCCCATCCGCGTCAGCAACGCGCCAATGGCTTCCCCGTCGCGCACCACCACGCGATCGCTGCCCCGCACCTCGCGCGCCTTGGCGCTGACCCCCAGCCGCCGCGCCGCCCCGACGAGCGCCAGCGCCGCCTCGGGCCCCGGGCAGCTCACCTCCAGCGCCGACGACCGGCCCGGCTCGGTCAGCGATCCGTGCGCCAAAAACGCCCCGCGCCAGGCGGCTTCGGCATCGGCGACACTGCCGCCGACCACCTGCGCGGGCAGACCCCGGACCGGGCGGCCGCGTAGATCGAGCAATCCGGTCTGACGGGCGAGCGCCTCACCGTCCTTGGCCACCCGCACTACGTAGCGTGTGCTCTTGCGGATACCGCTGGCCGACAACACGTGCACCACCGCGTTGTAGCCGTACAGGTCGTAGATGTCCTTGCGCAGCCGTCTCGCGATGATCCCGAGGTCGACCTCGGCCTCCACCACCACACGTCCGGACACGATGTGCAGGCCGCCGGCGAAGCGCAGCAACGACGCTACCTCGGCGCGGCGAGCGCTCACCGAATTGACCACCAGCCGGCTCAGCTCATCCTTGACCTCGGCCGTCATCGCCACGGGTCGTCACCTCTCGGTCCGTTCACTGTCGATGTGGGCACGGTCGGCTCCTGGATGCTGGGAGTCGGGGCCATCCCACGTACCCGCACACCCTCTAGAGCCGCGGCCAACCTCGCCGGGTCATGTAAAGGTGTACCAGGTCTGGATACGTCAGCAAACTCAACTTGGGCATTGAGGATGGTCGCCGTGCGACGCAACTGCTCACGCTCGCGTTCGCCGGGCACCCGGCTGGAGTCGACGATGATGTCGTGCACGGTGAACCCCGGCGCATGTTGCGCCAGCACATGGATGTGCCGTTCCACCGAGAAGCCGGCCGTCTCCCCCGGTTCAGCCACCAGATTCAGCACGAGCGCGCGCCTGGCCGTCGTGGCCTGAAGGGCTGCGCTCAACTGCGGCACGAGCACGTGCGGAATCACGCTGGTGAACCACGAGCCTGGCCCCAGCACCACCAGGTCAGCCGCCACGATCGCGTCCACCGCCTGCCGGGTGGCCGGCGGATCCCCCGGCAGCAGACGCACCCGCCGCACTTTGCCCACGGTAGTGGCGATCGCCACCTGGCCGCGGATCACCCGGCTCATCCGGGGATCCGAATCCAGGCCGGCCACGTCGGCCTCGATGCCCAACCCCATCGGGCACATCGGCAACACCCGGCCCTTGACGCCGAGGACGCGGCCCAACTCGTCGAGCGCCGCCACCGGATCAGCCAGCACCTCGTTGAGCCCGGCCAGTATCAGGTTACCGATCGGGTGGCCCGCCAGCGCGCCGCTTCCGCCGAACCGATGCTGGATGATGGTCGCCCACAGCCGACCGTGCGGGCTGTCAGATGCCAACGCCGCCAACGCCATTCGCAGATCACCCGGTGGCACGACATCCAGCTCGCTACGCAGCCGCCCCGATGACCCGCCGTCGTCGGCGACCGTGACCACCGCCGTGACGTGCGGGGTCAGCCGACGAGCTGCCGACAGAGTGGCGTAGAGCCCGTGGCCGCCTCCAAGCGCGACGATCCGTGGGCTCATTCGCGGCCCAGATCCCGGTGCAGTACCCGCACCGTGAGCTCATCGTCCTGCAGTCGCGACGCCAGCGCCTCGGCCATCGCGACACTGCGGTGCTTGCCGCCGGTGCAGCCAATGGCGACGGTCATGTAGCGCTTCCCTTCCCGGCGATAGCCTTCGATCACGACATCGAGCAGCTGATGGTAGGTGTCCAAAAACTCCGCGGCGCCCGGCTGTCCGAGCACGTAGTCGCGCACCGCGGGGTGCTGACCGGTATGCGGCCGCAGCTCGTCGACCCAGTGCGGGTTGGGCAGGAACCGCACATCCATCACCGTGTCGGCGTCCATCGGCAGCCCGTACTTGTACCCGAAGGATTCGACCGTGACGCTGGTCTGCGCAACGGTCTCGTCACCGAACGCGCGCTCGATGCTCTCCCGCAGCGCTGGTACGGACAGTGTCGACGTGTCGATCACCAGGTCGGCCACGGCTCGCAGCGGTGCAAGCATCGACCGTTCCGCGGCGATTCCTTCGGCTAGAGTCTGGTTGCCCTGCAAAGGATGACTGCGCCGATTCTGTTCGTAGCGCCGCACCAGGATGTCGTCGGAGGCCTCGAGGAACAACACCCTCGGGGAGATGTTGCGCGTGGCCAGATCGTTTCGCACCCAGTCCAGATCACCGGTGAACCCACGCGACCGCACATCCATCACGACGGCGAGCTGGGTGATCCGGGAACCGGCCGCCAGTCCCAGCTCTACCATCTGGGCGATCAGCTCGGGCGGCAGGTTGTCCGCGACGTACCAGCCGAGATCCTCCAAAACCTTGGCAGCAGTGCCGCGGCCCGCTCCGGAAAGGCCCGTCACGAGGACGACGTCAATGCCAGACTCCGCGGCACTATCATCGCCGGCGCTGTCGCGCAGTTCCTCGTGCATGTGCTCTGTCATCCGGATGCCCTGGTCTGATCATCGCCGATAACCGGGTCCGGCGCTCCAGAATCGGGCGGTACACCGAGCGCCTCCAGCACCGCCCTGGCAGTTGCCACGCCGATCCCTGGCACCGCGGTGATCTCCTCGACGCTTGCCTGCTTCAGCCGAGCGAGCGAACCGAAGTGCGTGACCAGTGCCTTACGCCGGTGTTCCCCCAGCCCTCGCACCGAGTCCAGCGCCGACGCCGTCATCCGCTTCGAGCGCTTGCTGCGGTGGTAGGTGATCGCGAACCGGTGTGCTTCGTCACGCACCCGCTGCAGCAGATAAAGCCCTTCGCTGTTGCGCGGCATGATGATGGGATCCGGCTCCGACGGCACCCACACCTCCTCCAGCCGTTTAGCCAGCCCGATGACCGCGACGTCGGAAACGCCGAGATCGTCGAGCACCGCCTGTGCCGCGTTGACCTGCGGGGCGCCACCATCGACCACATACAGGTTGGGCGGGTAAGCGAACTTGCGCGACTTCCCTTCCGGCGCAAGCTCCGTCGGGTGCTGAGTGTCATGCAGATGTCGGTAGAACCGACGTCGCGTCACCTCCGCGATCGACGCCACATCATCGGACCGGCCTTCGCCGGCAGCCTCCCTGATCGCATAGTGGCGGTAGTCGGACTTGCGCGGCAGTCCGTCCTCGAACACCACCAGCGACGCCACCACGTCGGTGCCCATGACGTGGCTGATGTCGACGCACTCGATGCGCAGCGGCGCTTCGGCAAGGCCCAGCGAATCCTGGATACTTTGCAGCGCAGCAGTTCTCGCGGTGAAGTCGCCTGCGCGCTTGAGCTTGTGCTGCGCGAGCGCATCCTGCGCATTGCGCCTCACGGTTTCGGCGAGGGCACGCTTGTCACCGCGCTGAGCGACCCGCAGCGAAACCCGCGATCCACGGAGCTGAGACAGCCACGTCGCCAGCTCCTCGGCGTTGTCCGGGAGGCACGGCACCAGCACCTGACGCGGCACCGGGTTGAGCGACTCGTCCGCCGCGCCGTCCAGCTCTGCCTGGTCACCGTAGAACTGTGTCAAGAACTGTTCGACCAGCTGCCCTTCACCAGATTCACCTGGCTCGCCTGACTTTTCGACGATCCACCCGCGCTGGCCGCGCACCCGGCCACCGCGGACGTGGAACACCTGTACGGCCGCCTCGAGATCGTCATCTGCGAACGCGACCACGTCGGCGTCGGTGCCGTCGCCGAACACCACCGCCTGCTTTTCCAGCGCGCGTTTCAGTGCGGAGATGTTGTCCCGCAGCCGGGCAGCCCGCTCGAAGTCCAGTTCGGCGGCAGCCTCATTCATCTGTTGTTCCATATCGCGAGCCAACCGGTCGGTCTTGCCCGCGAGGAAGTCGCAGAAGTCATTGACAATTCGCCGGTGCTCTTCTGCGCTGACGCGTTCGATACAAGGTGCCGAGCACTTGTCGATGTAGCCCAGCAGACACGGCCGACCGATTTGCCTGTGGCGCTTGAAGACTCCTGCGGAACACGTACGGGCGGGGAACACCCGCGTGAGCAGATCAAGGGTTTCCCGGATGGCCCAGGCATGCGAATACGGCCCGAAATAACGGACGCCCTTGCGTCTCGCCCCGCGGTACACCATCAGCCGCGGATACTCCTCGTTCAGCGTCACCGCCAGCACCGGATACGACTTGTCGTCGCGGTAGCGGATGTTGAACCGCGGGTCAAATTCCTTGATCCAGTTGTATTCCAGCTGCAGCGCCTCGACTTCGGTGTTGACCACCGTCCACTCGACGCTGCCCGCGGTCATCACCATCTGCCGGGTGCGCGGCGCGAGGCTCGACACGTCGGCGAAGTACGACGTCAGACGGCTGCGCAGGCTCTTGGCCTTACCGACGTAGATCACCCGGCCGTACGGATCCCGGAACCGGTAGACGCCCGGTTCGACGGGAATCGACCCGGGGGCAGGCCGGTACGTCGCTGGATCGGGCACGGATTCCAGGTTACTGCCGCCGTCAGACGGCCCCAATGAACTACCGTCGAGTGATGCGGACCCCGCTCCTCAGAAAGGTCGTGGCCCCGCTGGCAGGGGTGATATTGGCACTGGCCGGATGCGCCACCGGGGAGAACGCAGCGCCCACGGAGGCCGGCCCCTGTTCGATCATTGCGAACGGCACGCCTGCGCCCAAGACGGCCGCGGCCCCGGCTTCCCCTTCTCCGGGTGCCGTTACCACGTCCCGCAACATCTCGACCAACCCCGAGGTCGCCACGGGCTACCGCAAGGACATGACCGCCGTGCGCACGGCACATTTCGCGGTGGCCACCGCCAATCCGCTGGCCACCCGGGAGGCCTGCCTGGTCCTGAACGAGGGGGGAACCGCGGCCGACGCGCTCGTCACGGCGCAGGCGGTGCTGGGCCTGGCAGAGCCGCAGGCCTCCGGCATCGGCGGCGGCGGGTTCCTGCTGTACTACGACGCTGCCGCGGGCACCGTACAGGCCTACGACGGCCGCGAAACGGCGCCCAAGGCGGCCACGGAGAACTACCTGCGGTGGATCTCCGATGCCGACCGCACCGAGCCCAAGCCCGGCGCCCGCGCGTCCGGGCGGTCCATCGGCGTACCGGGCATCCTGCGACTGCTGCAGGACGTCCACACCGAGCACGGCAAGACAGCGTGGCGTGACCTGTTCACTCCTGCGGTGACGATGGCCGACGCCGGCTTCGAGATCAGTCCGAGGCTGGCCGCTGCGATCGCCGACGCCGCCCCGCAGCTGAAAGCCGACCCGAACGCCTCGGAGTACTTCCTCAACCCCGACGGCGGCCCGAAGACCTCAGGAACCCGACTGACGAACCCTGCTTACTCAAAGACGTTGGGCGTCATCGCATCCGATCCACAGTCGTTCTACACCGGTGACGTCGCGCGCGACATCGTCGCCGCAGCGGCCGACACCACCGGTGGCCGCACCCCGAGCCTGATGACGCTCGAAGACCTGTCCGGCTACAGCGCCAAGAAGCGCGAGCCGCTCTGCACCCCGTACCGCGGCAAGGAGATCTGCGGCATGCCGCCGCCGTCGTCGGGCGGCATTGCGGTGGCGGCGACGCTGGGCATGCTCGAACACTTTCCGATGGCGGATCACAAGCCCACAGGTATCGACCTCAACGGCGGCAAGCCCACGGTGTTGGGTGTGCACCTCATCTCTGAGGCCGAACGCTTGGCCTACGCCGACCGCGACAAGTACGTTGCCGATACCGATTTCGTGCCGCTGCCCGGTGGTTCACCCGATACGTTGCTGGGCAGTGACTACCTCGCGGGGCGGGCGGCAATGATCTCCGATCAGCGCACGATGGGCACCGCGAAGCCGGGTCAGTTCGGTCCGCCGACGACGCCTGCACCACCGACGCCCGAGCACGGCACCAGTCAGGTCAGCATCGTCGACTCGCAGGGCAACGCGGCCGCGATGACCACCACGGTGGAATCGGCGTTCGGCTCGTTCCACATGGTGGACGGATTCATCCTCAACAATCAGCTCACCGACTTCGCCGCCGAACCCACGGGACCGGACGGTGCGCCCGTTGCCAATCGCGTGGAGCCTGGGAAGCGGCCACGCAGCTCGATGGCCCCCACGCTGGTGTTCGACGGCTCGGGCCAGCCGGGATCAAAGCGGTCGCTGTACGCGATAGCGGGTTCGCCAGGTGGCTCGGTCATCATCCAGTTCGTCGTCAAAACCCTTGTCGGAATGATTGATTGGGGCCTTGACCCACAGCAGGCGGTGTCGGCCGTGGACTTCGGCGCGGCCAACTCACCGAAGACCAACGTCGGCGGCGAGCATCCCGCCATCGACACGTCTGACAACGGCGACCACGACCCGCTGGTGGTCGGCCTGCGGAAGCTCGGGCACCAGGTCGACCTCGCCGATCAAAGCAGTGGCCTGTCGGCCATCGTGCGGGACAACGCGGGCTGGGTCGGCGGGGCCGACCCGCGCCGCGAGGGGCTCGTCATGGGCGACACCCGGTGACAGCACCGACAGCCCGCGTGGCCAGGCTCACGGAGTCGGACTGGCGTATGTTCGCCACTGTCCGGTTGAGGGCGTTGACCGATTCCCTCGGCGAGAACGATCCCCAGTACGAACAGGAGGCGGCCTTCACCGCCGCGCAGTGGCGCCGCCGCCTACGCGAGCACGCCCAATTCGCCGTGCTGATCGGCAACCGGCCCGCCGGGCTGATCGGCGCGCAACTCGAGAACGTCGAGAACGTGTACCTGTATTCGCTGTGGCTCGACCCGACGGCTCGCGGTCAGGGCCTGGCGCGGCCGCTGGTCGCCGCGGCGGTGGATTGGGCCCGCGACCGCCGAGCGCGCACCGTCACCCTTCGGGTGGCCGCCGACAACATGGTGGCCCGAGGGGTGTACGAAAGCCTGGGATTCACCCTCAATGCAGGCGAGAGTCCAAGCGAACGTGGTGAAGTCGCGATGACGCTCAGCGTGAGTTGATGTCGGGACGGTAGCGTGCGAGCAGGTCCCGCACGCGGTCCATGGCGTCGACGGCGCGCTCCTTGTCGACGGCCTGGATCGCCATCACCGGGATGTACTCGTCATCAGGCAGGTCCACCCTGGCCCACCGTGCTCCGCGAGGGAACGACACGTCCACGACGTCCGGCCATGGGATCAGCTTGTATCCGAACAGGTTTCGCACCGCGATGCCTGCGGCACCGACGCGGAGCCGCGGCCGCGCGAACAGCAGCACCACGCCCGCGATCACGACACCGAGCAGCGCGATCGCGACCTGATCAGCGGTCTGGAAGATCACCCCTGTCGATGAGATCTTCAGCAGCGCACCGACCGCGATATGGACCGCGAGGATCAAGCCGGCCGCGGCATAGGCGAAATACGGTGTCAGATGGGGCCGTACCTCGATGTCCCAGTCGTTCATGACCTCAGATCGCGCAAAGTCAGCGCGGTCGACAGCGCAGCGGCGGCGGCCTGCGCACCCTTGTCCTCCGCCGAATCCGGCAGCCCGGAGCGGTCCAGCGCCTGCTGCTCGGTATTGGTCGTCAGCACGCCGTTGGCCACCGGAGTGGACGCATCCAGCGACACCCGTGTCAGCCCCTGGGTCACTGCGTCACACACATAGTCGAAATGCGGTGTCTCGCCGCGGATCACCACCCCTAACGCCACCACCGCGTCATGGTTGGCGGCCAGCGCCTGCGCCACCACGAGGATCTCGATCGCTCCCAGCACGCGAACGACTGTCGGGTCGGCGATGCCCGCATCCGTCGCAACCTTGCGCGCACCGTCAAGCAGTGCGTCGCAGATTTTTTCGTGCCATGTGCTGGCGACAATCGCGAGCTTCAATCCCGACGCGTCGAGTACCGGCAGATCCGGTACGCCGGCGCCCCCGCTCAATTCACGGCTCCGCCGTCGCCGCTCACAGGGCTCCGCCGAACTCGCCCGGCACGGCTTCGTCGTAGTCCTCAAGGCCGACCAGGTCGTGGCCCATCCGGTCGCGCTTGGTCATCAGATAGCGGATGTTCTCCGCGTTGGCACGCACCGGCAGCGGTACCCGCTCGATGATGTGCAGGCCGTAGCCGTCCAGGCCGACGCGCTTGGCAGGGTTGTTGGTCAGCAGCCGCATCGACCGCACGCCGAGGTCGACCAGGATCTGCGCGCCGATGCCGTAGTCGCGGGCGTCCGCGGGCAGGCCGAGCTTTAGATTGGCGTCGACGGTGTCGTCGCCCGCGTCCTGCAGCTGATAGGCCTGCAGCTTGTGCATCAGGCCGATGCCGCGACCCTCATGGCCGCGCATGTACAGGACCACCCCTCGACCCTCGCGCGCCACCATCGCCATCGCGGCGTCGAGCTGGGGTCCGCAGTCGCAGCGGCGCGAGCCGAACACGTCACCGGTGAGGCACTCCGAGTGCACACGCACCAGCACGTCGTGCCCGTCGCCGTGCGGGCCCGCGATGTCGCCACGGACCAGCGCCACGTGCTCGACGTCGTCGTAGATGCTCGTGTAACCGACCGCGCGGAATTCACCGTGCCGGGTCGGGATGCGGGCCTCGGCCACGCGTTCGATGTGCTTTTCGTGCTTGCGTCGCCATTCGATGAGGTCAGCGATGGAGATCAGCGCCAGATCGTGCTCGTCGGCGAAAACCCGCAACTCATCGGTCTGCGCCATCGCGCCTTCGTCCTTCTGGCTGACGATCTCGCAGATGGCGCCCGCCGGTTGCAGGCCGGCGAGCCGCGCCAGGTCGACGGCGGCCTCGGTGTGGCCGGGGCGGCGCAGCACCCCGCCGTCCTTGGCGCGCAGCGGCACCACGTGGCCGGGCTTGGTGAACTCTTCCGCGACGCTCGACGGATCGGCGAGCAGACGCATCGTCGTCGCTCGGTCGGACGCCGAAATACCTGTGCCCACACCGTTTTTCGCGTCGACTGTAACTGTATAGGCGGTGCCGTGCTTGTCTTGGTTGACCGCATACATCGGCAGCAGTCCAAGCCGGTCGCAGATCGCGCCGTCAAGTGGCACGCACAGGTACCCGGACGTGTAGCGGACCATGAACGCGACGAGTTCTGGAGTGGCCTTCTCGGCGGCGAAGATGAGGTCGCCCTCGTTCTCGCGGTCCTCGTCGTCGATGACAACGACGGCCTTGCCCGCGGCGATATCGGCAACCGCCCGCTCCACGGAGTCCAGCCTCGTCATCACATCAGTATGAACCACGGCTGCCGCCCAGTTATTGCCGCTCCGTTGAGGTGGGTCTCGAGCCCCACACGGCGAGGTTCAGCGTGTTAGCTGAAACTGTGAGAACGCTGCGAGAAAGCTGTCATGAATTTCCGCTGCCGAGCTCATCGGCGGAGCCGAACGGTCGTCCACATATTTCGCGATTAGGATCTATTAGCAGCTGGTACTAGCAATGTGACGGCCGTTAGGGCTGAACGCCACACTCTTCACTTTGGCGGTGTGGCCGGCGAGCAGCCCGCCGGATTGAGTAGCGTTGCCGATGCGAAGGTATGTTTGCTATAATGGGCAAAGGCAAAGCCTGAGAACCTCGCTTCGAAAGGCCTGTTTATGCTCGGTAAGTCCGTACAGCGCGTTCTGCGACGACCCGTCTTGGCGTTGACGACGGCAGCATCCGATCCGCTTGAAGCTTGGGCGGCATTCCAAGACCGCAACGCTGAGCATCGCGAGGGGCCTACGCCGCCTGACCTATACAAGGCGGACGCCGATTGGGAGCAGCGCCTGCATCGTCTGCTTGGCTGCCCGTACCCGTGCAAGGTGAGCTCTGAGTTCTGGGCCTTGTGGCCCGAAGTGATAGAAGGACTGGAGCGAAAGGGTGTACGGGCTGGCCCCCTGAGCTTCAAAGGCTGGAATGATGGCGATGCCGCGCTGGTGCGATCGATTTGGTGTTTGACCCGCCATCTCCAACCCGGGAATGTCGTCGAGACCGGCGTCGCCCACGGCGTCACGTCACGTTTCATCCTTGAGGCACTTGACAGGAATGGAAGCGGCCACCTCTGGAGCATCGACCACCCCCCTCTGGAACCCGAGTGGCACGAACAAATCGGGATGGCTGTTGATGGTCGATTTCCGGACCGATGGTCCTACATCAGCGGGTCAAGCCGACGACGCCTGCCCGAACTACTAGCCCAACTCCACGAAATTGATCTTTTCGTTCACGACAGCCTGCACAGTGAGCACAACGTTCGCTTTGAGGTGGATCGGGCATGGGCTGCCTTACGACCCGGCGGCGCGGTTGTCATCGATGACATCGATGCGAACCGCGGGTTCTGGAGCTTCACGCGATCTCTTCCCGGTCTGCAGTCATTGGTTTGCGAGGCCGAGCCGCTCCATCCTGATCTACGGCGTTTTAACAAAAAAGGTCTATTCGGAGTCATTCTGAAGGAGCCAAACCACACGAACTGAGCAATGCTCAGAGGCGTGAAGTCATTTATTCTCGTTTCCACTGAAGCGGATTTTTAGAATTTCTGATTTGTAAAGAGGTTGTGCTGGATAACTGCAACCGCACCAGCTCCGGCAAACTTGCGGTCACTCAGTTATTTCGACATACAGCGTTGTGGTTCCGTGTTGTCTTCGACCTATCCCGTGAACCCGCTGTTAGATTCATCATCACGGCCGAGCAGCCGTTCCACATACTTGGCGAGTAGGGACGAGCAAACACCGTACCAATCTAGGGACTGCGCTGGTCGGCTGTCTCCTGACGGGGGTGAATATGTTTGACCGGGCCGCCCGCTGCGACGGGGCGTGATGACGCCGACATTCCAGGGCAACCCTGGCCATTTACTGCGCCCTGCTCCAACGCGCATTGACCGCCGCTGATGCTGTGCCGGTTCCTTGCTGCCCCGCTGGGCCTGGTCGGTCCAAGCATTATCGTGAGGGCTGTGGGTCGTGATCACGCCGAGGGACTGCAGCATCACGTCCTGCCCACTGATGATCCCCTTGATGCGCTGAACATTCTGCGTGAAGCCGCTGGGCTGCAACCACCACTTACTCAAAACATTCTGGACCGGCGTGAACGGATGGCGTGATCGACAGCTGCCCGACGGCACCGTCATGTCCAGAACACCCTGAATAGTTTTGCCTTGGACGACGGTGGCGAAGGTATCTTCCCATTCATGCCGCTGCGTTACGTCGATCCGCACAAGAAGCACAGCCGCTGGTACACGGCCACAGAGAGCTTCGCCCGCTCGCGCCCTGGACAGTTCTTGGCGCACCACGTCTTTCCCCGCATCGACCCATGGTTGTACCGCAAGACCGGCGGCCGCTATCCCTCAATCCTCGGCGGGGCTTCTACCGCGCCGCTGATGACCACGGGTGCAAAGTCAGGGCAACCACGAGAGCACCAAATCACCTATTTTCACGATGGACCCGATCCCATCGTCACCGCCTCGAACTACGGCGGCTCGAAACACCCGCAGTGGTATTACAACCTCAAGGCGCACCCCGAATGCGAACTGGGCGACGAGAAATTTCTGGCCGCTGAGATCACCGACCCCGACGAGTACGCACGCGTGTATGGACTAGCGGAGCAGGTCTACGCCGGTTGGAGTGACTATCGCCTCAAGACAGACCCGATTGGCCGTCGTATCCCCGTCTTTCGGCTCAAGCCGCGCTAGCAGCGGCGACGACGCGCTAAAACGTACTTCCCGCAATCGCTACCAACTGCTGCCCAAGCGGCTTACGGCAGGCGAAACGAATTTCGCCGAAACTCACCGCTACGGAGACGCGACGGCGAAGAGACGCCACTCGCCGGGCACGCCCTTGAGCTCGTGAGCGCCCCGCTCCTCGAACTCGAGCCCTGACCCGATCACGAGGTCGCGCAGCGTGCCGGACACGAGCACGTCGCTCGGCCCTGCCAGCGCACTCACGCGCGCACCGATGTGCACGCCGATCCCGCCGATGTCATCGCCGCGGACCTCGCACTCGCCCGTGTGCAACCCGGCGCGCACCTCGATGCCCAGCGACTGCACCGAGTCGCGAATTGCCATGGCGCAGCGGATCGCTCGCTGAGGGCCGTCGAACATCGCGAGGAAACCGTCGCCCGACGTGTTCACCTCGCGGCCCCGAAACCGGCCAAGCTGCGACCGCACGACGGCGTCGTGCGCATCAAGCAAGGCATGCCAATCCCGGTCGCCGATCTCCGCCGCCCGGCGCGTCGAGTCCACGATGTCGGTGAACAGAACCGTGGCGAGAACCCGATCATCGGCCACTTCAACTTGGTGCCCGGTGAGGAACTCGGCGATCTCCTGGAAGGATTCGCGCCACGGTTCTACGAAGTGCCACATGTTGCGTCCCGGCAGTTCGACGTATTTCGCGCCCGCTATGTGATCGGCGATGTACTTTCCCCTAGCCGGTTCGATGAACGGGTCGTCGGCGTGGTGGACGACAACGGTTGGCATGTGGACTGTCGGAAGCACCGCCCGCACATCCAGCTCGGCCACCAGAGGCATCATGAGCGAAACCGTTCCGGGGCTCGCCGACACGCGTTCGTGTCGGGCCCAGGTGGCTCGGATCTCCTCGTTCCACGGCATGTCCGGATTCCAGGCATGCTGGGCCTCTCCCGTACCCCACACCGCGACCATGGCAGCAGAGATTCCAGCCATCCGATGGGCGTAGCCCTCGAGCACTACAAGCGCGCTTGTGCGGGACGGATGGGTAGCCGCGAACAGCGCCGCTGTCGCGAACGCCCCATCGACCGCGACGAGGACCGCTTCGCGGCTCCCGAGATCGTCTAGCACCGCGGTGATGCTGTCGGCCCACTGCTCCAGCGTGGGCAGCGCGCCGGACGTGACCGGATCGGACGCTCCCGTGCCCGGCTGGTCGAGGAAGATCAGTCGGCCGAGCGATGTCATCGCCTCGACCCACCCTTGAACGGACGGCAGCTCCGGAAGAGTCTCGCAGCACGTGAACCAGTTCGGGACGATCACGATGTCGCGAGGTCCTTCGTGTGACGTGCGGTAGGCGACGCGCAAATCGCCGTTTCGTGCGTAGCGCGTCTCCGAGAACACTGCCGAAGTGTAAGCCGAGCAGCGGGTCGCGTTTCGGCGTCAACCAACCAGCTGGAATTAAGGTGTATTTAGCCAATTCGCTGCCATCATCTGCTGAAAACACACGACGCGCCCACGTTCCCTCTTCCCAGCCTGATGCGCGCGTAAAGTTGGGCTTCACCGGACGGACTGGGGGGCAGGCAGAGTGAGCAATCCGGACGGCCTGCGTGTACAGAACGACTCGGTTGTGGCGGTCGATGTCGTGTTGGAGCCCGACGAGACCATGACGGTGCGAGCGCGTGGGGTGAACGCCCGGCTGCTCGCCGTCTATCCCGAGGGTTTCGCGCTCGATGCCGATCACCAGCCGCACGTCACAATCCTGCAGCGGTTCGTCCGCGCCGCCGATCTCAACGACCTCTACGCGGCAGCCAACAATGTCTTTGCCTCCGAAGATCCGACCGCCTGGACCTTGAGGGCTTCAAAGGCGTACTACATCCCCTCGCCGCCAATTGGCCTTGCGGGCATCGTCGTCGAGCCCACAGACGATCTACTCAGATTGCAACGGAAGCTGATCGACGCGATAACGCCATATACCGTTCCGACTGGAACCGTCGACGCATTCGCGAGCACGCAGCAAGGTCGCGACATCCAAGAGTTCTTGGTGCAGTACGTCGCCACCTTCGTGCCCGCCGCGTCGGGCGAAAATTTCAATCCGCACGTCACCACGGGAGCAGGTCCGCAGACCTACCTGGACGGGATGATGGCCGAGCCGTTTGAAGCGTTCGCCTTCTCACCTGTCGGAGCCTCGGTATACCAACTGGGCACATTTGGCACCGCGCAAAAGAAGCTCGCGGCGCTGACCTTGAAACCTTCAGAGTCCACGTAGCGGCTGAACAGTCCGAAATGTTCTTCAGTAATTCGGTGCCATCATCTGATCAAGACCTTCTACGCCGGGCCGAGGCTGCACCGGACAGGATGCCGCTGAGCGTGTCGGGCACGCGTCTACCGGGGGGGGCCTGTCCGGTGCAGCCCTGTTGAGCGCTCACAGCGCCACCAGCGACCCCGCAAGGCCATTGCGGACGCGGCGGTGGCGGGCCAACTCGATGAGAAGCGGCTCGCCGCCCTGATCACCGAAGCGGCGCAGCGGCAGCTGGTCGCCAACTACAGACAAGAGTTACGCGCCCGCAGCGAGCGAATGTTCGTTGAACAGTTCCACCGGTCGTTGTTGAAAAACGGCCGCGCCGACGCGATCTTGGACTCATTGCACCCGAGCTTCGACACGGCCGCCGAGGCGATCGCCGCCGCGAGGGACGTGATCCCCCACTGAAGCGCCGGCCGAAGAATTTTTGCGCGTTGCACAACCGGCCGCGCTGGCCGTCTGGCAGGGCTTGGACGAACACCTGAGCGTGATCGACCGCATCGGCCTCGTCCCCGCCCAGTTCGGCCCGCGCAACGGAAACTTCCCGCTCATCGAGGAGTACACGCTCGGCGACGGATTCCGGCTCGAGGATCGCGCAATCAGTTGCGCCGACGGCCCCGACCTCGAATCAGACTCCCGCGCGTCCCGCCAGCCCGACCGCGGGCACCGCACATCACCGTGGTTTCGAATTCCCTTGCGGCTGAACACCGTCGCCGAAGCCAGGGAGCGTTACCGGCGGTGGGCCGAAGCGAGCTGGGACGCAACCCACCCGAACCGGGTGGTCCAACACCAGAAACCGAACGGCAGCGTGGGGCGAGTTCGAGATCTAAAATCCAAATGCCGCAGAGGAATTAGCGAAATGACCACACCGGGGGAGCAGCGCCCGCCAACGAGCCCACCGGGCACATCCGGCCCCGGAGCGCAGCATTCCGCACCCGTCGAAGGTGGCCGAAGTTGCGACCGTATGTTTCTCAAGTTGCTTCACGAATTGGTCGGTGGGGGCTGGGGATGGCGCATCGCCGCGGCGAAGTGACTGACCGCGGCCAGCGATCGGCCGCGGGTTGCTCGCCTGGTCTGGTTCAAATGCGGTCCGCAATTTTGACGGCTTCTTCCAGGTAGCCGGCGTCGACCTCGACGGTGTAGCGCCTCGCGACCAGGTCGTTGACGCTGGAGAAGTCACGGCGACCGCCGGTGGTCCAGTGCGCCACGAAGCCGAAGATGGCGCCAAAGAGCGCCCCTATGACAAGGCCGACGGCCAGCACGGTGATCACATAGGAGGCGTTGACCGCAAAGATGGCCAACAGCAGTCCGATCATCAGGCCCCACCAGGCGCCGCCACCGGCGCCCAATAGCGCGGCACGGCCCTTGGTGAGCCGACCGGTCACCTGCTCGACGCTGTACATGTCGTGGCCGATGATCCGCACCCGCTCGACCGGGAAGCCGGCGTCGGACAGCCCGTCGACCAACCGTTG
>Ga0207693_10000947_pt1 | contig 26033 bp, 24 predicted proteins | sample LARL81metaG_FD_184347 | JGI IMG/M metagenome (GOLD analysis project Ga0207693, IMG submission 184347) | Corn, switchgrass and miscanthus rhizosphere microbial communities from Kellogg Biological Station, Michigan, USA - LAR L8-1 metaG... | ecosystem: Host-associated > Plants > Roots >... | reverse complement strand
GACTACGCCGGCGCCGTCATCCGACCCGTCAAAGACCCGATACGCCGCCGCGACATCTACGCGCTGCTCCCACCCGGCGACCACCACCCGCTCGCCAGATCCCTGATCAACGCACTGATCGACACGGCCCCACAACCAATCCTCTAAGTAACAGCTAACGGAGGCCCGCCCGAGGCCGACCCGACCTCGCATTCGCGCAGACGGCCGCAAGCAGTCGACCGCAGACGATCGACTCGGCCACAACTCGGCCACTGGCCACGACCGAATCTCCTGACCGGGACAGCGAATTTCGCGCCTGTTGCACCCGCGTCTCCACCTCTATGGCGCCCTCCGTCCGGTTCGGTCGGAGGGCGTTTCTGTTGGGCGTGCGCGTTCGCTAGTCGCCGTCATACGTACTATTCTTTGCTGTATGACAATGCTGAGCTTTCGGGTTCCCGACGACGATGCCGCCGAGGTACAGCGTTGGGCGGACGCCCTCGGAATCGATCGCTCCGAGATTCTCCGCGATGCCCTGCATCGGCACCTGGTGGTGCTCAACGGCGAGGCAGATGCGCGGCGATGGGAGGAGAAGCCGGCTACTGATGCCGAGCGTTCCTTGGAAGCAGTTGCCGACTGGGGGCCTGCCGAAGACTGGTCGGACTGGGGCGATGCAGAGGGGTGAGATCTGGTTTGCGGGGACGCCAGGTGGGGATCGCCCCGTCCTGGTGCTGACCCGCGATCCCGTCGCCGATCGGATCGGCGCGGTTGTCGTGGCGGCATTGACCCGGACGAGGCGCGGGCTCGTCTCGGAGCTACTGCTTACGACGGGCGAAGACGGCGTTCCTACGGACTGTGTCGTGAACTTCGACAACGTGCACACGTTGCCGCGCTCGACGTTCCGGCGTCGGGTCACGCAGCTGTCCGCACGGCGGATGACGCACGTCTGTCGCACGCTCCGCGATGCGCTCGGCTGCTGACGGCCACAAGCAGTCGACCGCGGAGGATCGAGTCGGCCACAACCCGGCCACTGGCCGCGACCGAATCTCCTGACGGGGACAGCGAATCTCGCACCTTTTGGACCGCCGTCTCCACCTTCATAGCGCCCTCCGGCCCGTCTGGTCGGAGGGCGTTTTCAATTCTTTGCGGCATGCAGACGCTGGGCGCGGCACGTGCGGACGCGCCGCCGTCGAGTTGGTGAGTGCCGAGGCCATTTGACCGGTGGGCACAGGCGGGGCGAGGATAGGGGCTGATGGTGCGATCGAGGCGCGCAGATATGCCATGTGGCAGATGTATGGCCGGCTCGGCGAAGTTAGGTTGGGTCCGTGCGATCTGGCGATCGACCGATGATCTGGAGTGAGCCGCCAGTGGGCACCGAGGGGTCTGTAGCCCCGCGTTTTCACGTGCCGGCGGGCACGGTGACGTTCTTGATGAGCGACATCGAGGGCTCGACGCGGCTGTAGTCGGCGTTCCCCGAGACGATGGGTAGCGCGGTCGGTGATGTGTACGGGATCCTTGATCGCGCGATTAGCAGGCACGGCGGGGTGAGGCCGGCGGAGCAGGGCGAGGGGGACAGCGTGGTGGGAGCGTTCTCGCGTGCGTCTGATGCGGTCGCGGCAGCGGTCCAGGCGCAGCAGGATCTGCATTCGCACGAGTGGCCGGCTGGGATGCAGCTGCGAGTGAGGATCGCTCTGCACACGGCCGATGCGCAGTTGCGTGACGAGGGCAACTATTTCGGCTTGGCGCTCGCACGGTGCGCGCGTCTGCGGGCGGTCGCGCGCGGAGGCCAGACGCTTCTCTCGCGCGGAACTCGCGACTTGGTCGCAGACGGACTGCTCGCGGGTGTCGAGCTGTTGGATTGCGGGGTGCACCGCCTGCGCGACTTGGGGCGTCCTGAGCATGTGTTCGCGCTCGTGCAGTCCGGCTTAGACGGCGACCCAGGGCCGCTGCGGTCGGTTGATGCGTTTCCGAACAACCTGCCGAGTCAGCTGACGAGCTTCGTTGGTCGCGCGCACGAGCTGGAGCAGCTTCGGGATGTGCTGGCGGACACCCGGTTGCTGACGCTTACCGGAGCTGGCGGGGCCGGGAAGACGCGGCTTGCGCTGCAGGTGGCCGCTGACGCGCTCGAGCAGTTCGAGGACGGGGTGTGGTGGGTCGAGCTGGCGCCGGTGGCCAATCCGGAGGTGGTGGGCGAGATGCTTGCCGCCGCACTGGGGGTACGGCCGCTTGCGACGATGACGGCGCTACAAGCCAGCTGTTTACACCTGGCCGGTTTGCGCGCGCTGGTGATTCTGGACAACTGCGAGCACTTGCTCACGGCCGGTGCGGCGGTCGCCGAGGCGATATTGCGTTCGTGCCCGGACGTGGTAGTGATCGCCACGAGCCGGACGCCGCTGGGGGTGGCGGGCGAGACGGACTGGCGCGTGCCGTCGCTGTCGTTGCCCGAGCCCGAGCCCGAGCGTCCGCCGCTGGAGGTTCTCGGGCAGTCCGATGCGGTGCGATTGTTCATCGAGCGCGCGCGTAAGGCGCGGCCTAATTTCGCGGTCACGGACGAGAGCGCTCCCGCTGTCGCGGAGATCTGCTACGACCTCGACGGTCTTCCGCTGGCGATTGAGCTTGCGGCCGCTCGGGTGCGGATGATGTCGGTGCAGCAGATCGCCGCAGGGCTCGGGGATCGCTTCCATTTGCTGACGGGCGGGACGAGGACGGCGCTGCCGCGTCACCAGACGCTGCGCGCGTCGGTCGATTGGAGTCACGAGCTGCTCTCCGAGCCCGAGCGGGCACTGCTTCGACGGCTAGCTGTGTTCGCCGGCGGTTTTACGCTTGACCTCGCCGAGGCCGCCTGTCCGGATGAGGTGCTGGAGCGCATGGCGATCCTCGACCTGCTTGCATCGCTCGTCGACAAGTCTCTGGTCGTGGCCGAGGAGCGCGGCGCGTCCGTCCGCTACCGGTTGCTGGAAACGGTCCGTCAGTACTCGCTCGAGCGCTTGATCGAGGTCGGCGAGGCCGCTCGCGTGCGCGACTGTCATCGTGACGCAATGCTCGTGCTGGCCGAGCGGATTGCACCGGAGCTGCACCTTCCCCGCCAGCGCGAGTGGCTCGAGGTTCTCGACAACGAGGCGGCCAATTTCGCCGTCGCGCTCGACCATGCGGCGAAGACCGACGCTGGGCTTGCCCTGCGCCTATGCGTCGCCCTAACGTTCTGGTGGAAGGGGCGCGGCCTGTTCGTACCTGCCGAGCGAGCATTTGAACGGGCGCTGGGCGCCGGGGATCAGGCACCGTCCCCACTGCGAGCACACGTGTTGTGGGGCCGCGGGTACCTCGCCGCGTATGCCGGACGCCAAGCGCCTGCGATCGCCGCCTTGCAGGAGGCGAAGGCGATGTCGGCTGTTGTCGGCGATCAGGTTGCGCTCGGGCGGGCGTTGATGGCGCTCGGGTTCGTGCAGATGTTCGCCGACCCGCTCGGCAGTCGCCCGGTCAACGAGCGCGCCCGCGAGGTAGCGCGCGATTGTGGCGACGACTGGGCGTGGATCTGCGCCAACATGAACCTCGCCTGCGTTCACATCCTGCGAGGTGAGCTCGACGAGGCCGAGGCCCTGCTCGATGAGACGCTGCCGCTCAGCGAGCGCCACGGCTATCTCGAGTTGCAGGCGTGGTATTGGTTCTTCACGTCGATTAGAGCGTGGGCCGCCGCGGACATCGCCCGCGTGTCCGAGCACACCGCGAAAGCCCTGGAGTTCTCTCGGGCGGCGGGCGAACCGACGACGGAAGCGTTCGCGCAGGGCCTGGTCGCCAACCTCGAGCTCGCGAGCGGAATGCCCGAGGCCGCCGAGCAGCGCATGCGCGCAACATACGCGCGTGCGCTCGAGGCCGGCGGGGACTTCGCGCTGGGCTGCACTGTCACGTGGCTGGCGCAGGCGCAGGCCGCGCGGGGTGACGTCGCCAGCGCGCGCGCCGCCCTGGAGCAGGTGACGTCGACCGGCATCGACGGGGGCTTCGTGCTCTCCACGGCAACAGTGGCGCTTGCTGACCTCCTCCGCGCCTCAGGGAATCTCACAGCCGCCGAAGCTCGCGCCAGCGAGGCACTCACGATCGGACAGCGCGTTGGCACCCCGTGGGTGATTGCCAACGCCAACGAGGTGCTCGGACGCCTCGCCGTGGTGCGTGGCGAGTGGAGCAGCGCTGAGGCGCTCTTGCACGACGTGCTGAGTGCTCGGATCGAGCACGAGCTGCTCCTGTGGCTCCCTCAGACGTTCGACGCTCTGGCGGAGATCGCCGCCGGCCTGGGCAGCCACGAAGAGGCTGCTCGAACGCTCGGGATCGCGGACCGGTCGCGCGACGAGCTTTCGCTCGTTCGCTGGGGCCCGGACGCCGCGCGCTGCTTCGCGGAGCTTGAGCAGACGGTTCGTCAGCAGCTCGGCGACGACGCCTACGAGCTCGCGTATGCCGAAGGGCGCGAGCTGCCGCCGGAGGATGCGCTGATCTGGGTCCGACGCGCGCGCGGCGAGCGCAAGCGCCCCGCTCGCGGCTGGGAAAGCCTCACTCCGACCGAACTCCGTGTCATCCAGCTCGTCTGCGAAGGACTGACCAATCCTCAGATCGGCGAGCGGATGTTCATCTCCCGCGGCACCGTAAAGGTGCACCTCTCACACATCTTCGCCAAGCTCGGCACCGCCACTCGGGCCGAGCTCGCCGCCGACGCAGTGCGCCGCTCTCACGTCAACTAGAACCAGCGGCAGCGCTTCTGATCAGTCGCCCCCTGGGGCACGCGATCCGGGCTCGGCTGCTGGCGGCCACAAGCAGGCGGTCGCCGACGATCAACTCGGCCGCTTCGGAGCCGGCGCTCGTCGAGGAGTTCGAGCTGCGCGCGGATGTTGTCCGCCGTGCGCGTTTGCCGCGCGGGGGTAAGGGGGGGACCTTAGCCGGGACGTAGTGCGGCGGTGGAGGCGGGTCGGCCATGGGGCCGCTCGCCTCCGCATGCATCCGACAGCGTCGAAGAGGGTCCGACCGCGGGCCAGGTTCGCCTTGAGCCGGATCGCGGCGGCGCTGTGGTCGCCCGGGCCGACGTAAATGGCTGATCGGTCTGAACCGACTACATTTGTCGCGGTGTCCTGCGGTCCAGGCTCGCTTGGGTTCGACGCTGGTATTGAGGCGGTGCGACGTTGACCGCGGTTGTGGCTGAGTCGCTGACGAAGCGTTTCGGGTCGGTTTTGGCCGTGGACGATCTGTCGTTCACGCTTGATCCTGGGACGATCACGGGCTTTCTGGGCCCGAATGGCGCGGGCAAGACGACCACGCTGCGGATGCTTCTTGGCTTGGCCGCGCCGACGAGCGGTCGGGCGCTTGTGCTCGGCGGCCCGTACGCCGATCTCGATCGTCCCGCCTTGTCCGTCGGCGCTGTGCTTGAGGCGACCGATTTCCATCCTGGCCGTTCGGGCCGAGATCATTTGAGAACGCTCGGCCGCGCTGCTGGCATTCCCGATTCGCGTGCTGATGATGTGTTGCGGACCGTCGAGCTGCAGGCGGCGGGCAGGCGGCGGGTCAAGGGGTATTCACTTGGCATGCGCCAGCGTCTCGGGCTCGCGGCGGCGTTGCTTGGCGATCCCGAGTTGCTGATACTTGACGAGCCTGCGAACGGCCTCGATCCCGAAGGGGTGCGGTGGCTGCGCGACTTCTTGCGGGCGTTCGCGTCGGACGGGCGCACCGTCCTGGTCTCGAGTCACGTCCTTGCCGAGGTCGCGCAGACCGTCGACCAGGTGCTTATCATCAACCGCGGTCGCCTCGTCATCGAGTCCTCGCTGCGGCAGCTGACTACCCGCGTCGGCGGAACCGTCCGCGTCCGCACCCCCTGGCCGGGTCAGTTGGACGAGGCGCTGCGGCGCGAGCACCTGGACGCGACGCGGGCTGATAACTCGCTGCTTGTCCGCGGCGCGGACACTGAACGGGTCGGTGAGATCGCCTTCGCCGCAGGCATTCCGCTCCACGAGCTCGTCACGGAAGGCTCCTCGCTCGAGGAGATCTTCCTCGAACTGACCTCGGAGACAGGCTCGTGATCGCGCAGGTGAAGGCGGAGCTGCTCAAGGTTCGCTCGACGCGAACCACATTAGGCCTTGTGGTCGGGATGATCGCGCTCACGCTGCTGATCGTGGTGCTCTCGGGTTTGCTCACCCATGCCGAGGGTCTCAGCTCGAAGGAGGACCAGCTCAACCTGTTCGGTAACGGTGGCGTCGCATTGATCTTCTCGGCCCTCGCGGGTGTCCTGCTGGTCACCAGCGAGTACCGCTACGGGACGATCCGTCCGACTTTCCTGTTCACGCCGCAGCGCTCGCGTGTGCTCTCCGCAAAGTTCACCGCGGGTCTGCTGGCGGGGCTCGTGTTTGGGGCGGCGGCCGTTGGACTCGCGCTTGGGACCGGCTCGCTGATCCTCTCGGCCCGCGGTATCCCGTCAGCCCTCGATGGCGGCGAGATCGCGTTGCTCGTGACCGGCGGGCTCGCCGGAGTCGCTCTCCGGGCGGCGTTCGGAGTTGGGCTCGGCGCGATCGTCCGCAACCAGGTCGGTGCGGTAATCGGCCTGCTCGCCTGGGACTTCGTCATCAACGGCCTGTTGTTCGGGCTGGCACCGTCAGTCGGTCGGTTCATGCCCACCACGGCCGCGAATGCGTTGATGGGCCTCAAGACCAGGCACCTGCTCCCGCCCGCCGCCGGCGGCGCTGTCCTACTCGGGTGGACGCTGGCGTTGGCGCTGGTCGGGGTCGCGCTGACGCTGCGACGAGACGTGCCATAGACCATCGGCCCGCTAGAGCCCGTGCCGCAGCCCGCAGCGGGTGCCCGCGTGCTTCAGCCAAAGCAGGAACAACCGACGAGCTGAGCCGACCCTGCTCGTCGCCAATCTCGAGTCGCACGCCGACGGTCAGCGCGAAACGGAACGCGGGCCGTCCCGTCCGCGCAAGGGAGGGCCGGCGGCGCGGAGCGCAAGATGCCCGCGCCAACGCAGGTGCAGGTCAGGACCAGATCAGGTCGTGTGCTGGCACGACCGCCGACTTCCGGCACACGAATCAGTTATCTATGCGGTCGCGTCAGCCCCGGGCGCAGCGGTGCTCGCCGCGGCTGCGACGGGGTCTTGGTTGAGCCATCGAGCACCGATGGTCTCGGCGATGCTGGCATCGGTTCCACCGCCGGCGAGCGCGAGGGGGGCGACGCAGGCGAGCTCGCGCAGGCCGCCGAGAGCGCTTTGAGCCAGCTCGGGCAGTGCGGCGCTGACGACGACGAGCGCAGGCTGCAGCAGATCCGCCGTCTCTATCAGCGTGGGCAGCGGAGTATCGGCTCCGAGGTAGGTGATCCGCCAGCCCTGAGCGCGGAGTGCGAGGCCGAAGCAGATTAACCCGAGATCGTGTTGATCTCCGGGAACGCAGGCGAGCAGTGCGTGCGGCCCGCGCCCGCGCCCCCAGCCGCGCGCCAGGGCGAGCAGACGGCCGCGCAGCAGCGCGCTGGCGAAGTGCTCTTGCGCGACCGATGCCACAGCGTGCGCCCAGCGCTCGCCGAGCTCGTGGAGATAGGGAAGGACCGCATCGCGCAGGACGCTCTCGAGCGGGTAGGAACCCAGGAGCCGGTCGAGTACGGAATGCGCGCCGGCGTCGTCGAATCCGTCGAGCGCCCGGCGGAGCTGCTCGCCGAGGGCAGCCGCCGTCGGTGCCCCGCTTCGGTCATCTGTTCCGGCGGCAGGGTCAAGTTGCGCTGGCGGCTCAGCTCGTGCGAGCCGAGCCGCCTCGGCTGCCGATAGGCCTTGCTCGAGGTGCTGGAGCATGCGACGGATCCGCCGCTCGTCGTCCTCGCCGTAGAGGCGGAATCCGCCGCCGGTGCGAGTGGGCGAGAGGATCCCGTACCGACGCTCCCACGCGCGGAGGACCTCCGGCGTGACCCCGACGCGGCGGCTCAGCTCCCCGATCCGCACGGGCCCGCGATCGGCTTGATCAGCACTCATGCCGATGAGTGTACAGACTCTGGACAGACTCTTGACAAGATCGAGACAACTCTGTACGGTCCTTGGACAGTCTCTATACAAAGGAGTTTCTCGAATGAAGAAGCCGTTCGTCACAGCCCTTGCCGTCGCCCTACTTGGAGCGATGACACTGGGTGCGGTCGCCTCGTCAGCATCGGCTCCGCCCAAGCCCGCCAAGAACATCGTCCAGACGGCCGTCGCCGCCGGTTCGTTCAAGACGCTCGTCTCGCTCGTCAAGCAGGCGGGCCTCGCGGGCGCTCTCTCCGGACCGGGGCCGCTGACCGTGTTCGCACCGACGGACGCGGCGTTCGCGAAGGTGCCGAAGGCGACCCTCGCCGCACTCGCCAAGGACAAGTCGAAGCTGAAGGCCGTGCTGCTCTACCACGTGGCCAAGGGCAAGCTCACGGCCGCGAAGGTCGTGAAGCTGCACTCGGTCAAGACACTCAACGGCCAGTCGCTGAAGGTCCGCGTCAGCCACGGCACGGTCACGGTCGGCGGCGCGCGCGTGATCAAGACCGACATCGGCGCGTCAAACGGCGTGATCCACGTGATCAACAAGGTGCTGATCCCGCGCTGACCCACCCCACCTCATCAGGGCGCCGCGCTGCGGCGCCCTGACCGGGGCCGGCCTTCGGAAACGGGTCGATAAGCACCCCATCCAACTCCACCTCGATCCGTTCCAGATCCTCTCACGACGCCCCATCCGCTACTAGATCTCCCAGGACGCATCGAAGACTTCGACCTCGTCGCCTCAGTGACACTCAAGCGTGACCCCGACGACGAGCTCAACCACATCATCGACGACAAAGAACGCGGCCTCAAGGACACGATCCGCGTCAACCCCAACGAGATCGTCGAAATCGCCGTCCGCTTCACCACCTACGCCGGCCGGTACATGTACCACTGCCATATCCTCGAACACGAAGACCGCGACATGATGCGCCCCTTCGTGACGATGACGACCGACCTTATGCCCTTCATGAGCTATGCCGCGACGGGACACGCGGCCGTGTCGCAAGGGGCCGGCGTCGCGAAGGTCCGGCGCGGCACACCACCGGCGCGCTCTCCATACCGCACGAGCGCGAATGCAGGTCTTGCCCCAGCCGTCGCGACACACCTGCTCGTCGCCAGGCGGGGGTCGGCGCGTTGTTATGCCCGGTCACTCCTCCCATCGACCGGCGCGGGCAGCTCGACCGTGCTATCGGCGCCGGTTGTCGGATCGCGGTTTATCGACGGACGGTTCGACTAGCGCGCTCGATCAGGCCTGTGGTTCGCCGCTCGGCCGTGCGGCGAGTTCGCGCACGGACTCGATGAACGCCGCCAGTGCCGGAGCCACCGCACCCTCCCGCCAGGCGAGCGACACGACAGCGGGCTCGGCGTCCTCCATGGGCACGTATGCGATGTCGTCGCGCGCGTAGTGGTGCGCGACCGCACAAGGCACCAGGCAGACGCCATGGCCGGCCGCGACCAACGTCAGGATCTCCATCACTCCCGCGCTCTGCGTGGCCACGCGTCCGGGAAGCCCGTCCTGGCGCTGCTCGGCAAGCCACCTCGGAGGGCGGGCGCCGTGATCGGCGACGGCGGGGTTGGTGATGAAGCTCTCGTCGGCCAGCTCGGCGAATGTCAGCGCCTTGCGGGCCGCGAGTGGATGGGCGACGGCGAGCGCGACGAGGCGCGGCTCCTGGGCGATCACCTCGACCTCTAGCTCGGTCTGCCCGGGGTTGAGGCGGGTGAACGCGACGTTGACCTCGCCGCTGAGGATCGCGTCGATGCTCCCAAATGGCAGCTCGCGCACGGAAACGGAGTAGGACGGATGACGCCCACCAAATGCCCGCAGCGCATCCGCGAGCAGGTCGTTACCAGCCGAGCCGTAGAAGCCGACCGTCAGCTCGGGCGCGCCGGCGGCGCGGGTGGTCCGAACAAGGCGTATGCGGCGGCGGCGATCGGGATGCCGCCCGATGACTTCTACGCGGCGATCGAATCCGACAACGCGGCCGTGACTGAGTTCGGAACCCGGCCGGGCCTGGCGCTGATCGCCGGCGGGCTTCCAGTGATCGCCGATAACGTCGTCGCGGGCGGGATCGGGGTTGCCGGTGCGATGACGGGCGCCGAGGATCGCAGGATCGCCGAGGTAGCGACCGCCACGACCCGCGGTTGAAGCCATGCCGACCATCGGACTCGAACTGGCGGAGTGGTGATGGAACATGCGGCGATCCTTCTCTGCCACCGCCGCGTCCCGAGACGCCGTCGTCGCGCGCTCGAGCCGGGCATTCTGACTGGTCGTGTTCGAGGTAGCCGACAAAGCGCTGCCGGACCTGCTGACTGACGCTCGCGACGTCGCTCTGGGAGCAACCCGATGAGCGCGATTACGGGCGTGGCAGCCGAGGCCGGGAAGCTGACCACTCGGGCCGACGCGCTCCGAGCCAAGTGCGAAGCATTGGCCGGCTCGACGCAGGATGTAGCGAGCCGGGCGACCCTTGCCCGAGTAGCGGACCGATTGAGCTCGTCGGTCGTGCGGCCGCTCACGGCAGCGCTCCAATTCGTACCCGACCCCGGCGCGTCCGACCCTCCCGCAAGCCCCGCGGATCTCGCGCACCAGCTGCACCTGCTCGCGGTCGAGGCAACCCGGCTCCGTGTTCGCGGGGGCGGCGCGCTGTCACTGCAGGAAGCCGCCGCTGCGCTGCAGGACCTTGCCTGTCAGGCGGTCGCCGACGACGTCGAGCGACTCGAGGCGAGGCGGACCGAGCTGGCGGCGCTGATGGCCGGGGTGCGTTCCACCATCCAGTCGGCGCCGAACGGGCCATACCTGGTCGCAAACATGGCGACGATGACCGATTGGCTCGGAGTGTCACTCAAGCCCACTCCACAAGTGGCGCTGTGTCGCTGCGGTGCCTCGACGATCAAGCCGTGGTGCGACGGCTCGCACGCCCAGCTCGGCTTCGAGGACGCCAAGAGCGAGGACCGCGTGCCAGACCAACTCGATCGCTATCACGGCATCGGGGTCGAGATCGCCGACAACCGGGGCACGTGCGCGCACTCCGGGTTCTGTACCGATCGTCTTCCGACCGTCTTCCGGACCGACAAGGACCCGTTCGTCGCGCCTGCGGGTCGGCGCGTCGACGAGATCTTGCGCGCTGCGCGCGACTGTCCATCGGGAGCGCTGAGCGCCACGACCGAGGCCGGCGACCCCGTCGGGCGATCGGACTCGGAGCGCAAGCCGGCGATCGAGGTCTCCAAGGACGGCCCCTACCGGGTGGCCGGTGGGGTCGAGCTGCTCGATCACGACGGAGGACCCGAAGCGCGCAACGACGGGAGCTCACTCGAGCACTACAGCCTGTGCCGCTGCGGCAAGTCCCAGAACAAGCCGTTCTGCAGCGGCATGCACTGGTACGCCGACTTCCGCGACCCCCCACCGCCCGACCAAGCCACCTTGTTCCAATGGGCCGGCGGGTTCCCCGCCCTGCTCCGGCTCACCAGGCGCTTCTACGCGGTCCACGTCCCCGAGGACCCGTTGCTGTCCGGGCTGTTCTCGCAGATGTCCCCCGACCATCCCCAGCGCGTCGCCGCCTGGCTTGGCCAGGTGTTCGGGGGGCCTGGTGCCTACAGCGAAAGCTACGGCGAGTACGACCGGATGATCAGCCAGCACCTCGACAAGGCGCTCACCCCTGAGCAGCGCGCTCGCTGGGTGCTACTGATCGCTCGCAGCGCCGACGAAGTCGGGCTCCCCGCCGACGCCGAGTTCCGCGCCGCGTTCACCGCATACCTCGAGTGGGGCTCTCGGATCGCGCTCGAGAACTCCCAGCCCGGCGTTCACCCACCACCGCACATGCCTGTGCCCCGCTGGTGGTGGGTATGCGACGCGTACCCCTGGTCGCGACCGCACGCCACCCCCGAAGCCGTGCCGGAGGAAACCCCACCCGAACTCCCGGACACCGACCAGCCGCCCTCCTACGAAGCCGACATCAAACGGCTGTTCCGTGCGCGCGACCGCGACTCGATGCGCTTCGCCTTCGACCTCTGGTCACACGACGACGTCAGCGCCCACGCCGACGCGATCCTCGCGCGTCTCAAAGCGGGAACGATGCCGTGCGACGGCCCCTGGCCACCCGACCGCGTCGCAGTGTTCGAACGCTGGGTATGCGCAGGGAGCCCCGCGTAAACGCGGCGCCGGCCACAACGAAGGAGGATCGATGACCACCGAACCCACGCCCAGCCCGAACGCCCTGCGGCTCGAGCGCACGTACGACGCTCCGGCTGCGCTCATCTGGGAGCTGTGGACCACCGCCGCCGGCCTCGAAGCGTGGTGGGGCTCCGACGGCTTCGAAACCCGGGTGAGGGAACTCGAGCTCAAACCCGGCGGCCATGTGCGGTACACCATGACCGCGGCCGGGCCGGAACAGGTCGCGTTCGTGCAGAGCCTCGGCCTGCCACTAACGAGCGAGTTTCGGAGGACGTTCACCGAGGTCACACCGCCGACCCGCCTCGGGTACCTATCACTGATCGACTTCGTGCCCGACCACGAGTCGTATGAGCACCTGACGGTCGTTGATATTGAGCCCGCCGGCGACCGCACGAATGTAGTCATGACGCTCGATCCCCTCCACGACGAAACCTGGACGCAGGAGTACCGCGCCCATCGTGGCAGCGAGCTCAACGACCTCGAGGCGGCGATCAGGCGACGCACAATGTGATCGCGCATACCCGAGCCGACGTACGAGCCGGCTCACCGTGTCGCAGAAGACTCGGTACGCGCACGGCCTGCTAGTCGGCCGCGATGCCCGTGCCATAGGTGCGGGCTGATCGGGTCAGGTCGTCGGCTCGAGCAGCTCGCTGTTGATGTTGACGCTCTTCTCTGTTAGTCGGCGCGGCTGACCAGCAGTGTCACGGCGACCACGATCAGCCAGAGGCTTTCGAGTGCGAGCACGGCGGGGTTGATGTCGGCGAACGCGACCTTGCTGAACAGGCCGAGTAAGCCGAGGGCTTGGCTGGCGGCGCCGAACGCGTCGCGATCAGTTCGTAGGCGCGGGGCAGCAGCTGCGTCTGGAGGATCACGAACCCAAGCGGGAGCAGGATCGCTGGGGCGATCAGGAAGGAGCGTCCGATGGCGTCGTTGCCGGGACCGCCGATCAGGCCGAAGCTGACGCGGAGCGGCTCGGCCTGGCCGTGTTGGGCTGATTGGACGGCGGGGATGACCATCGCGGAGTCAGCCCCCTACTGGTGACCCCGGCCTCTACCGGCTAGCCCTACCTCTCAAGACTCCGGCCCTCCGGCTGTTCACGAGCGGCCGGGGGGTTCAGGCTGCGTTTCATGATCAAGCGCTTCTCGCCCACCGCCATCGGTCGCTGGAGCACGCGGCGGCCCGTGCTCGCGATCGCCGCCTGGTTGACGTTCGTAGTCGTGGCCGTGCTCGCCCTGTCTTTGACCGGTTCCAAGCCGCTCAAGAACGGGGCGGTCGGCGAGTCGGCGCGGGGCTACGCGCTGATGGACGCGCATGAGCTAGGGCTCCCGCAACACGAGTACGCCTACCTGCACAGCAGCACACTGACGGCGACCGACCCGGCGTTTGAAGCCGCGATCTCCCAGGTGTCCGCGCGGGTGCGGGGCGCGCTCGGCGGTCCCGCACACGTCACGGTGGCGCGGGACCAGCATGCCGCGCTCGTAACCGGCACGCCCACCCGGCCATTCGACACGGCGGGGCTCGCGGCGTCGGTGGCGGCGGTCGGGACCGCGCATCCGGGCGTGAGCGCGATCGTGGCGGACCCGACCTCCGGCACGGGCAACGACCTGCACCGTGCCGAGCAGCTGTCGATCCCGGTGGCGCTGGTGGTCCTGTTGATCTCGTTCGGCGCGCTCGTCGCGGCGCTGGTGCCGGTGATGCTGGCGGCCACGGCGGTGATCGCGGCGTTCGGGTTGCTGGGACCGATCAGTCAGGTGTTCCCGCTCGACAACAGCGTCAAGACTGTCGTGCTGCTGATCGGGATGGCCGTAGGCGTCGACTACGCGCTGTTCTATGTCGTCCGCTCGCGCGAGGAGCGGCTCCGGGGCGCGTCGACCCGCGAGGCGCTCGAGCGCACGTCCCGCACCTCGGGTCGCTCGGTGCTGATCGCCGGGACCACCGTGGCGATCGCGATGGCCGGCCAGTTCGTGGTCGGGTCGGACATCTTCAACGGCATCGCGGCCGGGACGATCGTCGTGGTGGCCTGCGCGGTCGCCGGTTCGGTCACCGTCCTGCCAGCGCTCCTAAAGATTTTGGGACCGCGCATCGACTGCGGACGGATCCCGTTCCTCCCGCAGCTCGCGACCGCCGGCGAATCGCGCTTCTGGGCCGGGGTGGTCGACCGCGTGCTCCGCCGCCCGGTGTTGGCCGCCTGTCTGTCGGGCGGGCTGCTCGTCGCGCTCGCGGTGCCGGCGCTCGGGTTGCACGTAGCCAAGCCGAGCTCGGATGCGCTCGCCTCGGCCAGTCAGTCGGAGCTGGCGGCGCAGATCACCCACGAATTCCCAAGCATGTCCTCGCCGGCCGTCGTGGTCGCGATCTGGCCATCCGGTGAGCGCTCCGCAATCCGCGGAGCCGCTAACCGGCTAGAAGCCCTCGCGGTAAGCCAGAGCGTCGCCCACCCGCCGTTCGCGATCGGACTGAGCTCCGACGGCAGGTCGCTCGCTCTGGGCCTACCGCTCACCGGGTTTGGCGACAACGCCGCGAGCCGCAACGCGGTCCGCGAGCTCCGCGACGTGCTCGTGCCTCGCACGCTCGGACGGGTCCCCGGCGTCCGGACCGCGGTGACTGGCGACACCGCCGAGGACATTGACTTCACCAATCAGATGCGACACGGGGTCCCGCACGTGATCGCGTTCGTGCTGGCGCTCGCGTTCGTGCTGCTGCTGGTCGCATTCCGCTCGATCGTGGTGCCGATCAAGGCGATCGTGCTCAACCTCCTGTCGGTCGGCGCGTCCTACGGCGTGCTCGGGCTCGTGTTCCAGCACCACTGGGCCCAAGGCATGCTCGACTTCCGCTCGGATGGCGCGATCATCTCGTGGCTGCCGCTCTTCCTGTTCGTGGTCCTGTTTGGGTTGTCGATGGACTACCACGTGTTCATCCTCAGCCGCGTCAGGGAGGGCGTCGACTCGGGGATGCCCACCGAGGACGCAGTGCGCTACGCGATCTCCCGGACGGCCGGCGTGGTCAGCGCCGCTGCGCTCGTGATGGTCGGCGTGTTCTCGCTGTTTGGAACCGCGAGCTCGCTCGACCTCAAGGAGGCCGGCGTCGGCCTGGCCGTCGCGGTCCTGATCGACGCCACGGTGGTGCGCGGAGTGCTGCTCCCGGCGACGATGAAGCTGCTCGGCGAGCGCAACTGGTACCTGCCCGGTTGGCTCGCGTGGCTACCGCGGGCGAGCCTCGAAGGCGAAACCCTCGCATGCGGGGTCGTCGACGCCCCCGGTCCGCGACCCGACGCGCAACTGGGCCTGGCCTCGGTGGCCGATTGACGCGACAATCCGTTCCCAGCATGAGGGCGAAGCTGTTCTTGCTCGTACCGGCGGCACTTGTCGCGGGTGCGGGCGCGACCTGGCTGGCGGCTAACGCCGGCGCGAATCGACCCACCGAGCCGGGCCCATACTTGACGCTGCTGGTCGGCGCTTCGCTGATCGTTTGCGGCTTAGCGTCGTGGCATGCGAGGCCTGAGAACCGGCTTGGCCCGATGATGGTGCTGACCGGCTTTGTCTGGTTCGCGGGGCTGCTGAGCGAGGCGACGGACGCACCTCTGTACACGGTTGGCGTCGCCGTCGAGTACGTGTTCGTCGCGGGATTCGTGTACATCGTGCTGTCGTTCCCGTCGGGACAGCTGCGCGGGATGCTCGACCGGGTGCTGATCGTGGTCGCAGTCGCCGGCGCGCTCGGACTCCAGGTGGCCGCGATGCTGTTCGGGAGCGGAAGGGGCCTGCGGTGCGGCGGGGGCTGCGGGGACAACCTGATCCAGGTGTTCCACGACAACGGGCTTGCGGTCGCCCTGCTCGACGTACAGCGGGTACTCGGCGCCGCGCTCACGCTCACTGCGCTGAGCCTGCTTACGATTCGCTGGATGCGCGCAAGCCGTCCGGAGCGACGCGAACTCACATGGGTGCTCCTGGCGGGAAACGCGACGCTCCTCGCGCTGGCTGTAACGGTGGTCGACGACCTTCTCGGCACCCCGCTCAACTCCACGCCCGCGAACGTCTGGTTCCTCACGCTCGCGCTCGTTCCGATCGCGATCGTGGCCACGTTCGTGCGGCGGCGGCTAGCACGCGGAAGCGTCGCGGGACTCGTCGTCCAGCTCGGAGAGCCGACCGCGCCCGCAGACCTCCGCGCGGCGCTGGCTCGCGCGCTCGGCGACCCCTCGCTGGAGCTGGCGTACTGGTTCCCCGCGGAAGCTCGCTACGTCACCGGCGACGGCCGCCCGGTGAAAGTCCCCGGCCCGGACAGCGGGCGGCGTTCTACGACCGTCGAACGGGATGGGACGCCGATCGCGATGCTGCTTCACGACCCCGCGCTCGAGCACAACTCAGGCCTCGTCCAGTCGGTATGCGCCGCCGCAGGCCTCGCGCTCGAGAACGAGCGGCTCCAGGCCGAACTACGGGCGCGGCTGGTCGAGCTCAACGCGTCACGGGGAAGGCTGGTGGCGGCGACCGACGCCGAGCGGCGGCGGATCGAGCGCAACCTCCACGACGGGACGCAGCAGCGGCTGGTTTCGATCGCGATGTCGCTCGGGCTGCTCGAGTCAAAGCTGGCCCCGGCCCAAGGCGAGGCGGCTCCGATCGTCCGCGAGGCGCAGACGGCGCTGGCGCTCGCGCTCGAGGAACTGCGCGAGCTGACGCAGGGAATCCACCCAACGCTGCTGGTCGAGCGCGGGCTTCCGATCGCGCTCGAGGAGCTGTGCCGGCGCGCGGGCCTGCCCGCCCACCTCGAGGTCGACCTCGACGTTCGCCTTCCCGACCAGGTCGAGACCGCCGCGTATTACTTCGCAAGCGAGGCGCTGAGCAACGCCGTCAAGCATTCGCACGGAAACGAAGTACGGGTCGAGGTCGCCTACCACGGGACCACGTTGACCGTTCAGATAGCAGACGACGGTATCGGGGGCGCGGCGATCGGCGGGGCGGGCGGTCGGGCGGGCTCCGGTTCAGGTCTGCGCGGGCTGGCCGATCGCGTCGAGGCCCTTGGCGGCCAGTTCACGATCTCGAGCCCACCGGGGCGGGGCACGCGGTTGCGAGCGGAGATCCCATGCGCGTAGCCGTCGGAGACGATGCGGTGATTCTGCGCGAGGGGCTGGCGCGGCTGCTCGAGGAGGCGGGCTTCGAGGTCGTCGGAGTTGCCGCGGACGCGGACGAGCTGCTCGAGCTCGTGGAGCGCTCGGAGCCGGACGTCGCGATTGTCGACATACGCATGCCGCCCACCCATACCGACGAGGGTCTTCGAGCGGCCAAGGCGATCCGGGAGGCACACCCGGCGATCGGCATCCTCTTGCTCTCACAGCACGTGCATGCTCGCTACGCGATCGAGCTGCTGTCGAGCGGCACCGACGGCGTCGGCTACCTGCTCAAAGAGCGCGTGGCCGACCTCGACGAGCTGTCGGCGAGCGTGCGCCGCGTCGGGAAGGGCGGCTCGGTGCTCGACCCGGCGGTCGTCAGCCAGCTGGTCGGCCGGCGCCGGCAGGGGGACAACCCGCTCGAGCAGCTCACCGACCGCGAGCGCGAGGTGCTGGCACTGATGGCTGAGGGCCGCTCGAACAAGGCGATCGCGGACCGTCTGTTCGTCTCTGACCACACTGTCGAGAAACACATCAAGAGCATCTTCGGCACGCTGCGGCTGCCGCTCTCGCCGGACGACCACCGGCGGGTGCTTGCGGTCGTGACCTACCTCGACTCGGAGTAACCGGCCGTCCCTACTTTCCCGTCGGCGCCGGCCCGTGCCCCGGCCAACGTCAGGTTGTGCGACAGAATGCCCGCGGTATCGCCCGGCTCCTAGCACGGCCGCGATCACGGTCGCGAACACGATCGTGAACACGCCGAACGCCACGATCTTCGAGAACGCGCAAGACGAAATCATGGAATCGTCCAGCAGTTCCTCGCTCACGCCGCCCGCACAGCCATTGGCAGCTCGCAAAGTCGCTGATCCTCAGCGCGCCGTCGATCGAGGAACGGATGCTGCTGCTGTTGTTCGCGCACCGCGGCGAGTGGTCGCGCAAAGTCACCCCGCACGGCGTGTGCCTCGACCTGCCACTCACCCTTCAGCCGCGTGCGAGCCTCTGCGGAGTGCGACGGCCCACCGCCACCATCGCCTCGCAGTCGCCAACCAAGCAGGGCCTCCTTGCCGCGTCTCACGCGACCGGTGACTGCTGCTGCGGCACCCAGCGACGCACGGACGCTGCCGGTCCTGGGCACAATACGCGGACACGCTCGGGCCTCGATACCAACCAAAGCAGCCTGTGCCGTGGGGGCGGGCTGAACTCCTCGAGAGCTGCACCCTACTCGGACCGCCCTGGTTCTCGCCACGAGCGCGACCGCTGGCGGCGGGCGGCCGACCGAGCCAGCCACCCGCCTTCCTCGCCGCACTAAGTAGGTTCCTCCACAACGGCCGGCCGAGATGCACGGCGCGCAATGAAGGCGGGTCAGCACTTGGCGGGCCGCTGGCCAGCCGCGTCCGAGATGAACCAAGAACTCGAGGGTCGCATGGTCGGCCGACTCTGGGCGCTAGGGTCTGTCATGGGCTGCAGCAGGGGGCGTCGGATTGGTCACGGATTTCGTCCCCGGACGTAGTGGTCGATGATGGGGTTTGATCGATCAGATGTGGAGCTGCTGGCGGGTGGTGCCCAGGAGTTCGGCGTCTTCTATGAGCGGCATGTGGATGCCGTCGCGGCGTTCGTTGGGGTGCGAACGCGACGGCCGGATCTGGTGTTCGATTTCGTTGCCGAGACTTTCGCCCGAGCGCTCGAACATCGCGGTCAATATGACGCTGAACGCGGTCCGGCCGTCGGGTGGCTGTTCGGGATCGCTCGGCATCTGTTGATCGACGCTGCGCGGCGGGGGCGTGTCGCTGCGGATAGTCGGGTTCGGCTGGGGATGACGCGGATCACGCTGGATGATGATCAGCTGGCGCGTGTCGAGGAGCGGGCGCAACTCGACTTAAGGGTCGCGCTGACGGATATGCCGGCCGATCAGAGGGAGGCGGTGATCCGTCGTGTCGTGCTGGAACAGGAGTATCCGGAGCTCGCAGAAGGGCTGCGCTGCTCGCAGCAGGTCGCGCGCAAGCGAGTCTCGCGGGGGCTCGCGTTCTTGCGGCGTGGATTGGAGGGACAGCTATGAACGATCCGTTCGTCCTGTTGGGCAAGGAGCTCGTGCGGGTGGCCGTCGACGCGTCGCCACGCCGCTCGTGGTCGTTGCGCTGGCGTTCCTGGCTGCGACGCCGTCCGCGAATGTTGGTGTTGGTGGCGGCGGCACTGATTATCAGCGGCTCGGCGGTCGGGGCGGTGATGTCGTTGAACTCGACCCGATCGCAGCCGCTGTCGGGAACCGTTCCCGGGAAGCTGAACTCCCGGGGTTCGGGATTCCTGCCCGTGTCATTGAGCGGCGAGCAGTATCGGATCGTGGTGTCGCCGCTGTTGACCGCCGGTGAGGTCGGCTGGTGCAGCAGCATTACATACACATACCGCGGTAAGCCGGGCAGGTCCGGCGGGGGAGAATGCGGCAGTGACTACCCGACGCGCCGCCAGCCACTGTTCGGGCCCGACGTGATGGGCTTCGGGTATTCCGCTCCGGCGCCGCAGATCGGGGACACCGTCCATTTTCTCATGACCGGGCCCGGCGTCGCGTATGTGCGAGTCGGGAAGACCACCATCGCGGTGCGTCACGACGATCCCGACGTTCCGGTCGGCGACGGCGTTGTCGTGTTCTTCCTGCCGGCGGCGGCGCCGCCTGTGACCGTGCCGCCTGCGGGGGAACGCCCTCCGTACTACACGACGATCTTCGTGCCGCCCCATTCAACACACGATCGGCTGCCGCCCTGGGTGCCGCGCAAGGCCGGGATGCAGCGAGTCGGAGTAACGCCGGCGGTCGCGCTCGACCGACTCGGGCGCGAAATCCCGTACAGGGTGTCGGGCGGCTATTTCGTGTCGAGCCGCTGGTGGCAGCGTCCCGGGCGAGAGCCGAATGGCCGCTGTCAGATCGAACGTCGTGGACTGCCCGGGCTGGTGGCCAAATGGGGCCATGTCACCGATCAGATCAGGCCCGTGTCAGGCGCTCAGGGAACAGCATTGCTGTCGTGTCTGAGCACTGAGTACTACCTCGATGGTTGGGGTCTGACCGCGGCGGTGCTGCTCAATGCCCAACACCCCGGCGGACCGGTCGGCTCGATCCCCGGAACCCAGCCGGTTCCCGGCCATCCTGGCACCGTGACCAGCATGCACGCGACCGGGTTCGGAGCGATTACCGCACACCGGTACCGCAACGCTTGGCTCGCAATCCAGGGCGGCCGCGATCTTCGCCAGCGCCTGGAGGCTCTGAGCGCGCTGGAAATCCGCCGCGTCCGGGTAGGGGCGAAGTGATCTGGCAGCCCGCGAAGCGAGTTGGGCCGGTTGCTGGTGCGAGACCCAACTCGGATCGACGGGAACAATGACTCATGCCTGTCGATGTTCCGCGACGCACTCGGCTCGCGACGGCCGCAAGCACGCGCGCGCCGGCCGACTCGGCCACAACTCGGCCGCTGGCCACGACCGAATGTCCTGACGCGGTCCGCGAATTTCGCCCTTTGAACCGCCGTCGTTCGGATGCACGCATGTCGCAATTTGCGAGCGGCCGTGGGGCGAGTCGGCCCAGATCTGGCCGTAGTCGGCCACGTGTAGCTCATCGTCTCAAGGCAGCTGTAAGGGCCGGGAGCGCGGCTTCGCTCGATGAGGCGAGCGATTCAGGACTAGTGGTCGAGGGCTCGGATTGTTTGCGTACGTCGGTTCGGCGGGCGGCGTGTAGCCGATGTCGAGCGACCGGACAATGTCCCGCAGCGCCACCGTCAGCGCATCGGGCTCGCTGCCCGCGTAACAATGCCCTGATATCAGATGCGCCTGAGGATCCTGGGGTCGCGCCATTGCGAATTCGGCGCTGCCGACGGGCAGTCGCGTCTTCTACGAACGGATGTACGCCCTGCTCGCGGTCGAGGCGTTTGCGAGGGCGATGCGAGCTGTTGAGGCGTTCAAGGCCGCGGAGGCCTTAAGTGCTTCGAGCCAGACGATCTGGAATTGGATCCGCGGCGAGCAGCAGCATGCGGTCCGGATTAGTCGTCACGACGCCGGCAGGACCGAGGCGACGATAGCGACATACTGCGCGGCCGCCGCCATGATCACGAGCGCGTGGAAGACCTCATGGAAGCCGAACGTTCGCGGCCAGGGGTCCGGTCGCTGCGTCGCATACACGATCGCTCCGGCGGAATAGAGCAGGCCGCCTGCACTGAGCAACACGAGCGGGACAAGACCGAGCAGTTGGAGAAGCTGCGGAAGTGCGATCAGGGCGAGCCACCCGAGCGCGAGGTAGCTGGCAACGACCACCGTGCGCGGTGCTTCGATCCACCCGAGCGTGAACGCCACGCCGGCCGCGGCGCCCGCCCACGCGGCCACCAGGACCATCCAGGCGAGCGCGCCGTGCAGCAGGACAACGGCGATCGGCGTGTAGCTCGCTGCGATGAACACATAGATCGTGCTGTGGTCGATCCGTTGCAGCAAGGGCTTGAAGCGCGCGGGACCCGGCCAGCGGTGGTAGAGCGCGCTGCCGCCGAAGAGCGCAACGAGGCCCACGCCGTAGACGGCAAGCGGGACGATCGTCCGGACTGTGGGGGCGAGCGCCACGACCACGATGGCCGCCGCTACGGCCACCACGGATGCGACTGCATGCGAGACGCCGCGCAACCGCGGCACGAGTTGATCAGAGGCGCTCGCGACCGTCGCGCGCCCGTCGGCAACTTCAGTCCACGAGCCGCCCGCGAACAGTGCAGCCGGACCTTCCGTGGGGATCATCGGATCCCCTTCCTGGTCGTGCGCTCAGCCGTTCCGACCGCCGCGCTCCCAATCGAGTCCGACGAGCTTACTCTTTATCAAAGCGAGTAGCCAGGAGGCGCGGGGACGGGGCGCGAGGCTGCCCCTGCCGGTAACGCACGTGCGGCGATCGTCTGGTGACACACCCAGCCAGCAACGCCGCCGGCGAAACGACCCGGTCAAGTCATACGCATCAAGGATCTCCATCGCTTCGTCCGCTCTCTTTACGGCCGGCCTCCTGAGATTGTGCGCTGACAACGACACGCGCCCGACTACCGCCAACTCAGGACAGAAACGTGGCCACCCATGGGGAAACGATGGCCGCGAGCGAGGAAATTCAATGGCCGCCGATGGGAACTTTCCACGGCCGCCGTCACTTCGCATTTGGTCGTGTTCTTGTCGCAAATTGCTCGGTTAGAGCAGGCGGGACGGCCTGATGTGTGATAGGGCCTTTTGTTCAGCTAGCGGGACTGCGCATGCACAACTAGGGCAAGCCGCAGGACCCAGGAAAGGAGGCGCGTCGATGGGTCCTAGCGCGCCACTCAACTTCGACCAGAGCCAGCAGCAGGTCGAGGGCATGATGGAGCAGGGAACGGCGTTCGCGCACGTGGAAGACGCGATCGCCACCGCTCCACTATCAGAATTGCACAAGGCCGCCCTGTGGCTCCTCGCGTGGTCGCTGCGCGACCGCGTGCAGCAGCGTCAGGATGCGCGGCTTATGGTGGCCGCCTTCGCCGGCGGCGATCACCAGGACCGATGATGCAAGCGAAACAGCACGAGGACACCGTTGTTAAGCGTCGAGTGAGCACGACCGTCGTACGGAACGAGTTGCGCCTGCGGAAGCGGCGTTTGAGCCGCGAGCGCGATCTTCGCCCACCCGTACACCGACATGCATACGACGAACGTGGCTTGTCGGTCTATCGGCCGACCCTGACCAGGGCCGAGCGGTTCGGCGGCTCGTGACCCCGCTGACCGGCTGAGTCGAGGAAAACGCCGCTCTAAGGGCAGTGGGGTTCGCATTCTCGCTGGCGTTGACGGCGTCGCAGGCGGCCCTCCGACTGCCGAGTGAGACACGCCGATGCAGTCTGAGGGGCGCTCCGCTTCGCGATGCCGCGTGCGAACTCTTTGGGAGACGATTGACCAACCGAATAGGGGGTGTGTGTAAACACTGGCAGCGGCTGAAGCGTCGTTCGGCCTCGGTGTCCGAGACAGCGCCGCTCGGCTCGCTGACCGAACGTCAGCGTGTGATTCTCGCTGCAGTGCGCAGCAGCCCTGAGAAGAAGGAGCGCGCAACATTCCGCACGCGCTGGTGGCTCCAAGCAGGTCTGCGAGCGCCGCTCGTATGAGCGAGGACAAGCCACGCGACACGCGGTGACCGCTACAAATGAGACTGGGCCCCCGTACTCGTTTGGGGCCCGAGGTTGGAGCCTGCACGGTCAGTCAGCGTCTGCGCTTGGCAGCGGCTCCAGCACGAACACTTCGACCGCGAGGTCTGGGTCGATGTGGTTATCGCTCATGAAGCCGATCACCTTGCGGCCAGTCAGCTGCTCAATCTCGCGGCTGACGTCGTGCTTCATGACCATTTGCCAACGTCGGCGCAGATCGAGCACGGCCTCCTCCTGGCCGGCATCAGCGAGCGTCTGCTCGCCGCGAGTGAGAGTGTCCTGCAGAACCACGAACACGCCATTAGCCCCGAGCGTGGTCTTCGCCTTCGTGGGCCCACGACCGGTCGTCCGGGACAGCGCCCGAACCACAGCGTTCGAGATCTTCACGGCGAGCTGCCCGTCTTGATTTGAGCTTTCGGATGTCACGCGCTCCTCCGCCTCTCAAGCCGACACATGCTGTCCCGCGTGCTAACCATTGCGTGCGGCCATAGCGGATGAGCGTGGACGCACACTATCGCCCGATCTGGAGCCGCATGTCGGCGCGCACCGGCACGCTCGCCGCATTCCCACGGCAACCGGCGCGCGCGTGGTTCAGCGCTCACCGCTCCAGCCGCGTTCAGTCACCAGCACTGCGTCGCGAGTTCGGCCAGCGCCGCGAGCCTCCCGCGGCTGTACCAGGCAGGCGTGAAGCCGTGAGCGAATGCGCCATGCTGACGCGCGAGAATCACCAGGCTCTCTAGGTCTGGTGCGCTCAGTCGAGCGTCGCAGCGCACCGGATGCAACTCGGCGCACCGCAGCTCGAACATATGCGGGAACGACACCCGTGACGGCACGGGCGCGGTCGTAGCCGCACCCCCGCTCCCGACGACGAGGTCCGCCCGCCAGCGCGCTACCGACGCATCAACTCCGGAGGCGGTCAAGACAGCCTCCCTTCCTGGTCGTCCCCGAGCCGATCCGACCCGGGCACTCCCATAGGCAAAGTTCAACTCTCCTCCCTTTTCCGCAGATGTCAAGACCTGCCCGGCGATGCCAGCGCTCGATCGATCGAGCTGGGTGAGAGGCCGTGCGGTCGAGGCTCGCGACGGGAGGTGCCGAGCGCGTGTTAGCTGTTTGGTGTTGTCAAGTATCGGCGTGACGCGCGACGGCCGCTGCGCGCTGCGGTGGAGGCGTCCTTGGCGCGGGCTGGTGACCGGTTTGAGCTGCGGTCGGCCGGCTCGTGCCGAGGGGGAGCTCGTCAAGGTGCAGAGCGGTGGATTGGTGCCCTGGGCACGAAGCTCGATGCGCAAGCCGGCGACGATCGGTCGAGGTGTTCGACCAGCTCGTGCGTTCCCGTCGCTGATCACCCACCCGAATCTCACGATCGAGGACCTCCTGTTGCGCGAGGATCACATCCGTGCACGGCCGACCGCTCACCTCGCGCCGGTGGTTCCCGCCACATATCCAAATCGAACGCTCGCTTCAAGCGAGGCGGAGGTGTGTTCGATTGACGCCGCAAGGGCTAGCTTCCGTGCGCTCCGCGTGGGGGCTCGGCGCAGCAGGGACGAACCAAACTTAGGCGAGAGCAGGCCTTGCTTCTGCTTTCCGTGGAGGCTGTCGCAACAAACCGGGGACTTTGTGTGCAAGGCACAACCGCCGGCTGCGCTGATCCGCCGCGGAGGGCTTTTCGCCAGACGTTGGATGAGAAACGTCGGATATATCGCCGTTTCTCATCCCGCCTCGACTCCGAGGCTGCCCGGGTTGTGATCGAACCACAAAGACCGGCGCGAGCCGGGTTTGCGCGACGGCCTCCGCGCGTTGCAGGGAAGTCGGCATCACGCCTGACATGCCCGTCGCGGAATCAGAGCAGGGCTCGCGCCCGATCCGGCGGTGATCGCTGATGTGCTTGCGGCTGGCCGCCCTCGAGTTAGCGCTCGCGAACAACGGGTGCGTCTAAGCCAGGCGGCGGCGGAGCCAGTGCATGAACGAGGCTGGCGCGGCGGCGGCGTGGCGGGGTGCGGGGACGGCGCGGCTGCCGGCGGCGGTGGTGGCGGTGTGCACGAGGCGGTCGTGGTCGGCGGCTCGGTGCAGGTCGGCGATCTGCTGTTGGGCGACGCTGAGGGTGATTTGGTGATGCATGGCTGTCCCTCGTTTCGGGGTGTGGTGCGGGCACTGTGATCTGCGCGGGTTGCAGCGGGCTTACAGTCCGGTAACGGCCGGCCGGGCATCGCAACCGCGGGTGGGCGGTCTCGGTGGCGTGCGGTGGGCGGCGAGCGACCGGGATCGGTACGGTCGCCAAGACGTATGCGTTTCGGCATCCTGGGACCGCTACAGGTGATCGGTGATGATGGGCGTGAGCTCGCCCTGGGCGGGCGGATGCCGCGAGCCGTGCTTGCTTTGCTGCTGCTGCGGGCGAACGAGGTCGTGTCGAGCGATCAGCTGGTTGAGGAGCTGTGGGCGGGTGCGCCGCCTGCGAGCGGCGCGAAGGCGCTGCAGGTGCACGTATCGCGGCTGCGCCGGGCCCTTGCCGCCGGCCACTCAGACCCAGACGGGGAGCGGCTGGTGACTACTGCCGGTGGTTACGTCTTGAGAGTCGGCCCCGAGGAGCTCGATGTGCAGCGATGCGAGCGGCTGATCGGCGAGGGCCGATCG